>Ga0105046_10002577_pt1 | contig 28639 bp, 26 predicted proteins | sample MAT03_FD_78385 | JGI IMG/M metagenome (GOLD analysis project Ga0105046, IMG submission 78385) | Freshwater microbial communities from Lake Fryxell liftoff mats and glacier meltwater in Antarctica - MAT-03 (megahit assembly) | ecosystem: Environmental > Aquatic > Freshwater > Ice > Liftoff... | reverse complement strand
TTTGATTCTTGTTTAATTTGTCAACGGTACTTCTACTGTTTGCATTTAGCGGAAAGGCCTGCCACGAAGCGAAAGGCATAGTCATTTTAATTGATCGCTGGAAAAAACAAAGGCTACTCGTGTCTGAGTAGCCTTTCTGCTTCGTGGTAGCCCCACTTGGATTCGAACCAAGGACCGCCGGTTTAGAAAACCGGTGCTCTATCCAGCTGAGCTATGGGACCAATTTTTTAAGATTGCAAAGGTAAAAAAAGAAATTATCTAAACAATTATAATTATTTTAGTGCGTTAGCTTAATTCCCCTGCAATTATCGGTCATCATAGTCAATTACAATGTAAAGCACTTTTTAGAACAGTGCCTTTTTTCTGTATTTAAAGCTCTAAAAAATATTGAAGCGGAAGTGTTTGTGGTGGATAATAACTCCGTAGACGGCTCTATTTCACTGGTAAATGAAAAATTTCCCAAAGTAAAACTCATTCAAAATAAAAACAACGCGGGCTTCTCAGTGGCTAATAACCAAGCCATTAGAGCTTCTCAGGGTAAATACATTTTGCTTTTAAATCCCGATACGGTAGTTCAGGAAGACACTTTTGAGAAAACACTCGCGTTTATGGAGGTCCGTCCTGAAGCCGGTGGTTTAGGGATTAAAATGCTGGATGGCAAAGGAACTTTTCTGCCGGAAAGCAAACGCGGACTTCCAACCCCGGCAGTTGCCTTTTATAAAATTTTCGGACTTGCCAGACTTTTTCCCGGCTCTAAAAAATTCGGGCAGTACCATTTAACTTACCTCGATAAGAATAAAACGCACTCTGTGGATGTGTTAAGCGGCGCTTTTATGCTCATGCGCAAAGACGCGCTGAACAAGGTAGGCTTGCTGGACGAGACATTTTTCATGTATGGCGAGGACATTGATCTTTCTTACCGTATTACCCAGGGCGGTTATAAAAACTATTACTTTGCCGAAAGCAGCATTATTCACTACAAAGGAGAAAGCACCAAAAAAAGTAGTGTGAATTACGTGATCGTTTTTTACAAAGCCATGGCCATTTTCGCCCAAAAACATTTTAGTCAGAACAATGCGCGACTTTTTAATATTCTGATTCACTTTGCGATCTATCTGAGGGCTGCACTGGCTATTTTTGTGCGCTTTATTAAACAGCTGTTTTTTCCAGCAATTGACTTCGCGTTGATTTTAATAGGGCTGTATTTTTGCAAGGATTATTACGAGATCCATCGTAAGCTTTATCCTAATTTTTATTCCAGTGAGGTCATCGATCTTTTTTTTCCCATCTACACTTTCATCTGGATGTTCTTCGTTTACCTGAGTGGAGGTTATGATGTGCCCACACGTTTGCGAAAAATAGCAAGAGGTGTTTTAGCAGGGAGTGCATTTATCCTAATTATTTATTCTTTGCTTCCCGAATACTATCGTTTTTCTAGAGCCCTTATTCTTATTGGATCTTTCTACTCGCTTCTCACTTATCTTGTGACGCGAGTGATATATCACTTTCTTAAAATCAAACGTTTCAAACTCGGCAACCACAGGGCAAACGCGCGCATTGGCATTATCGGCAGCGAAAAAGAATTCGACCGTGTTAACGAACTACTGAAGGAAACAAATATTAATTCGGAATTTATCGGCTTTATCAGCAACGAAAATAACGGCATTAAAAACGAGGCATACATTGGACACCTTCAACAGATAGACGAGGCCATAGACATCCATCACCTAAACGAAATTATTTTTTGCGCCCGCGATATTTCTTCGCGCGACATTATTGATAAGATGATCAACCTCGTTACAAAAGGCGTTGAATTTAAAATTGCTCCTCCCGAAAGTCTCTCGATTATTGGAAGTAACAGCATTGATACAGCTGGCGATTTGTATGTGATTGATGTAAATAATGTCGGCAGACCTGAGAACCGGCGCAATAAGCGGTTTTTTGACGTCATCGCCAGTCTTTTTTTACTTCTGTTTTTCTGGATCTTTATCTGGTTTCAAAAAAATAAATCCAATTTTATCGCAAATGTTTTTAGAGTTTTATTCGGACTTTTTTCATGGGTCGGCTATGGAAAAGGGATAAGAAAAGATCTGCCCTCCCTACGTCCTTCTGTATTAACGCCTGCGGATTATTTAAAAGGAAGACTTACCGAAGACCGGATCAATAAAGCATTTTTAAACTATTCTAAAGATTACAAAACCGAAAACGATCTTCGCATTCTTTTACAGGGCATAAAAGGCTTAGGTGGATAAATGTTAAACTTTGTTTAGCCTTTTGCGGAAGTAAAATAATAGCTTCAACTTAGTATGTATCAATCACAAACCATGAAAAAACCACTTACGCTTTGCATTGCAATGTTTGCTTTTTTAACAGCTTTTTCGCAGGCAAAAGAACCGGTAAAATGGTCTGCAGCCTACAAATCGATTTCAGCAACAGAAGGTGAAATTGTTGTAACAGCACTGATCGATAAAGGCTGGCACACTTACTCGCAAAAGCCAACCAAAGACGGTCCGGTGCCAACCGCATTTATGTTTACCGAATCGAAACAATACAGTCTTGTTGGAAAGACAGAAGAGACAAATCCACACGAAGAATTCGATACGGCTTTTGGCGCTAAAGTAGCCATGTTTTCTGATAAGGCCGAATTTAAACAAAAGGTAAAATTTACGGGAAAGGCCGGTTTTTCAATCGCATTTAAAGTGGAGTTTATGTCGTGTGACAACAACATGTGTTTGCCTCCAAAAACGATTGACCTGAGTGTAAAGACCCAATGACAATTTATTCCATGAAAAAAATACTTAGTGTTTGTATCAGCTTGTTCGCCTTTCTAAATGTCTTTTGCCAGGCTCACAACCCTGTACAGTGGGTCGCAACATATAAATCTATCTCTGACACAGAAGGAGAAATAAAAATAACCGGCGTAATTGAAAAAGGCTGGCATACTTATTCACAGCAAGCCAATAACGCGGTTCCACTACCAACCTTAATTAGCTTCAAAGAATCTAAAAAGTATCAATTGCTTGGCAAGGTTGAAGAAAAAAATGCGCACGAAGAATATGACGCGGCTTTAGGTGAAAAATTATTGGTATTTGTTGAGAAGGCTGAATTTATACAAAAGGTGAAGTTGAAGGGAAAAGCCCCTCAAACCATTTTATTTAAAGTGGAGTACATTGTTTGCGATAACAAAATGTGCATGCCTCCAACAACCATTGACCTCAGCGTAAACATTCACTAAGAAATTAATAGTATTTTTACCTCACACACAATTTATAAGCACATGAAAAAGTTAATTCTGCTTTTTGTCATCACATGGAACCTTTTTATGTTTGCTTTTGCGCAAGGCAAACAATATGTAACCTGGAACTTTTCCCAGAAAAAGATAAGTGCCAACGAATCTGAGCTTTCATTCAATGCTAAAATAGAGCCCACATGGCACCTCTACTCTCAGGAAAAAACAGTTAAACCGCCACTCAAGCCCACCACATTCGCGTTTAAAGAGTCTAAAGATTATAAACTAGTTGGCAGAACCATTGAACCTAAACCCATTGTGCGCGAAGAGCCTGTTTTTGGTAATCTAATTGTACGCTACTTTGAAAATATCGCCACATTTAAGCAAAAAATAAAAATTTTAAACGACAAGCCTTTTGTTGTGCATGGCAATATTGAAGGTATGGCCTGCAACGACAGGGTGTGCCAGAATTTCACGCCCCCAGTCGATTTTGCATTTACGATCGACCGTTCCAAAATTAGCTCAGTGCCTCCCGGTGGTGCGCCCTCTCTCAGCGACATGTTCAAGTCCACTTCCAGCCAAAACAAGCAGTATGTAACATGGGCCTTTTCACAAAAAAAGATTGGTGAAAATGAGTATGAGTTAGTGTTTACGGCCAAGATCGAGCCTAGCTGGCATTTATATTCTCAAATCGAAACGCCGGATGGCCCTTTGCCCACTTTATTTGAATTCGAAAAATCAAAAGAGTATAAGCTGCTTGGAAAAACCATCGAGCCTAAGCCTATAGAGCACGCCGAGCCGGTATTTGATAACCTCGTCGTTCGCTTTTTTGAGAACACAGCTGTTTTTAAACAAAAAGTAAAAGTTCTGAGCGATAAGCCGGTTGTAATAAAAGGTCTTATCGATGGTATGGCTTGCAACGAGACTATGTGCCAGAAGTTTTCGCCTCCAGTTGAATTCGGCTTTAAGCTAGAAGGAGCCCCACTAAGTACGCTGGCGAAAGACGCAGACTCACTTACCCCATCTGTGGCCAGTGAATGTGAATGCGACACTTCCGCCATATTAGCAGCCAATAAGCTTACGAGTATTGTTGCGCCAACTACCAATAACAATGTTAATGAGGCAAAGCTCGTGCAGGCTTCGCCTTCCAAATCTAATAGAACTTACTGGGGCTTATTCATTGCCGGCTTCCTGGGCGGTCTGCTGGCTCTCCTCACACCTTGCGTATTTCCAATGATCCCGATGACTGTTAGTTTTTTTACCAAACAAAGTAAAACTAAAGCGGCGGGCATTCGTAATGCTTTAATCTATGCGATCTCTATCATCGTTATTTATATTACTCTCGGACTTGGCGTCACCCTCATATTTGGTGCTGATGCCATGAATAACTTAGCGACCAACGTCTGGTTCAATCTCGCCTTCTTTGTTTTGTTAGTTGTATTTGCGGTGTCTTTTTTAGGTGCTTTCGAAATTACATTGCCTTCAGCATTCGTAAATAAAATGGATGCTAAATCTGACAAGGGCGGTTTGATTGGAATCTTTTTTATGGCCTTTACGCTTGGCCTGGTTTCGTTTTCATGCACAGGTCCAATTATTGGGAACCTACTGGTAATAGCGGCCTCAACAGGTGCTTTAGCAGGTCCATTTTTTGGAATGCTTGGATTTTCGTTGGCTTTAGCTTTACCTTTTGGATTGTTTGCTGCTTTTCCGGGCTGGTTAAACTCTTTGCCAAAATCGGGTGGTTGGTTAAACTCAGTGAAAGTTGTTTTAGGGTTTTTAGAATTAGCGTTGGCTATGAAATTCCTCTCCAATGCAGATCTTGTTGTGCAGGCGGGAATTGTTACAAGAGAACTCTTTATCGTGATTTGGATCGTTATCTTCGCTTTACTCGGGGCTTATCTTATGGGCTGGTTCAAGCTCTCTCATGATAGTGATGTAAAACACGTTTCAGTGAGTCGATTAATGCTTGCGATTGTATCTTTTTCGTTTACCATTTACCTAGTTCCTGGTTTATGGGGCGCTCCTCTCAAATTAATCAGTGGATTCCCCCCTCCTGATTTTTACAGCGAAGCTCCCGAAGGATTTGGAGGAAGAAAAACTACGCAAATTTCCGGTGACGAAAAGCATTCCGACATGCCGGAGCACGCGCACAGAGGTCCTAACGGCATTATTGCGTTTGATGATTATTATTTGGCCTTGGCTTATGCTAAAAAAGTAAATAAACCACTCATGCTTGACTTCACCGGCTGGGCCTGCGTGAATTGCCGCAAAATGGAGGGCCAGGTTTGGAGCGATTCTGATGTCAAACGAAAACTAAGCGAAGATTTTGTGCTTGTCTCTCTTTATGTCGACGATAAAAAAAGCCTTCCTGCCGAGTTGCAAACAGAAGTTGTATGGAATGGTTCCAATCGCAAACTAAGTACTGTTGGAAGTCGCTGGAGTTACCTTCAGAACACTAAGTACCAATCAAGTACCCAGCCTCAATACTGGATTATTGATAGTGATGAAACTCATTACAGTGATTCCTCTAGTTATGACCCAGATATTGAAAAATACATTCAATGGCTGGATAAAGGGCTTGCCAGGTTTAATGCTAAAAAATAAGGAGACTTAACATCCGCCTTTAAACACCACTATTTTATTAAGTATATTTGTAAAAAAACAAATCCTATGTTATCTCCCGCAGTCAGCAAATCATTAAACAAACAAATAGAATTGGAAGGTTTCTCTTCTCAATATTATCTATCCATGGCCAGCTGGGCCGAAACCCAAGGCCTCAATGGTGTTTCGGCTTTTCTATACCACCATGCTGACGAAGAACGTCTACACATGCTTAAACTTATTAAGTTTGTGAACGAACGCGGTGGACACGGTGTGGTGCCTTCATTGAAGCAACCTCCGGTAACTTTTAAATCGGTAAAATCGGTATTCGAAGAAATTCTAAAGCATGAAATTACTGTAACCGCCGACATCAATGGTTTGGTGGATGCTACCTTAAAAGAAAAAGACTATACCACGCATAACTTTCTTCAATGGTATGTCAGCGAACAAATCGAAGAAGAAGCTTTGGCAAGACAAATCGTTGACAAACTTAAATTAATCGGTGACGATAAAGGGGGTTTATACTTTTTCGATAGAGATCTGGAGGCAATGGCTAAAGAGGTTGCCGCAAAAGAGTTGGGCGACAAAAAGAAATAATACACGATTCTGTAAAAACAAAATCCCCTTGCCACAAGTTGTAAGGGGATTTTTTATTTCGTTACAAAAACGTAAACGTCTTCGTTTTCTTTTTTCATAAGGTACTTCTCCCTTGAAAAAGTTTCGAGACTTTTTTTATTTGTACGGAGTTCGTTAAGGTTTGCCTTGTTGTTGTTGATTTCAGAAGCGTAATATTCCTTGTCCTTTTGAAGCTTATGACACTTCTGAATCAATTCGTATTGTGTGAACACATCATTCTTATCAAAGAATACAAGCCAAACAATAAGGGCAATGACCGTTAAAAAATATTTATTTTTGAGAATCTTAAATAAAAACATGGTATTTTTAGTACATGGATTTAGTTCAAATTTAAGACAATCACAAAACCCTAACGAACTTGCTTAAAAAGATTATCAATAGTTGCCTGTTAGTTTGTTTGGGAGTCGTTTTTTCGTTCCAGGTCGAATCCTTTAAAAGTCAGCAAGTAAAAAGCAGCCGGGTGAAGGCTGCGTACACTAAGCATTGGAAGGATCTGCAGGTGCTTATGGACTCTAAACAGGTAGACAAAAATGGTTTTGATCTCTATATTCGCGTTTTTAAACAAGAAAATGTTCTGGAAGCCTGGGTAAAAGACAAAAAAGCCAAAAGCTTCACCCTTTTAAACTCTTTTCCTATTTGTGCTAAGAGCGGCTCAGCCGGCCCGAAGCGCAAGCAGGGTGACGGCCAGGTGCCCGAAGGGTTTTACGAGGTTACCGTTTTCCAGCCACAAAGTAGTTATCACCTTGCCTTAAAAGTTGGTTACCCGAATAAAAGCGATAAGCTCAAGGCTACGGCCAAAGATCCTGGTGGCGACATTATGATTCATGGCAATTGTGTTACCATAGGCTGCATTCCAATACAAGATGAACCAATCGAAAAACTTTACATTTTATGCGTGGAAGCGAAAAATAAAGGCTCTGTAATTTATACCGATATTTATCCCTTTAAATTTAATCCTGAAAATAGCAGAGCAATAGCGGGAGGAGAAAAAAGTCTCCAGACTTTCTGGAACAGTTTAAAACCCGCTTACGATTATTTTGAATCTTACAAATCACTGCCAAAAATAACTACCGATGCCAAAGGAAATTATATCGTTACCAACAAATAAAAATTCCGTTCTCCTAAAAGTTATACTCTTCTTGTGCTTTGTTGCACTTTTGTCTTTCTGCGGAAAAAAGCAAGCTCAAAAAGAAGAGCTTCCTCAAGGTATGATGAGTGAAGAAACGTTTACACGGGTATTAACCGATTTTGCTTTAGCAGAAAGTGCCGCGAGTATGAACATTAAAAATACTGATCTGCGAAAACTGGATTCTATTTATGCCTTTGACCCTTTGGCCGACAACGGTGTAACGCGCCAACAGTACGATTCGGCAATTAGTTTCTATGTGCGACGTCCCGAATTATATAAAAAAATCTATGAAAATGTGCTCACCGCATTAAGCGATCTTCAAGCTAAAAGAAATCCTTTGATCAAGGATACAATTTCAAAATAGCGAATTTTTCGTACTTGCTGTTGTTCAGGTAAAACACCACATCCTTTTGTGATTGCCCTTCGTAATGCAATGGGACAAGGTCGAAATCCGCATTTCTAAATACAAGTCTCTTCTCCATATGACCATCCGCTTTCATAGAATAGCAAACCAGGTTTGAATTATACAATTTCGTTTCTTTCTTAAACTCTTTGTAATTATAAACGTCCGGATCTTTCCTAAAATTAGATGGGTTTTCTAAAACTAACAGCTTTAGGCTGTCTTTAAAAAGCGTGCTCATTACAATTCCCATACTTTTAAAACGTGTTCGGTTTTTAAAAAAGAAGATCTTGCGGGGAACGATTTTTTGCGATTGCACTTCGCCGTTATCCATGTCTGTTCTCCAGAAAACAAGCTCTTTATGATAATAGCCTTCCGTTCTTTCAAGCACTGTGTAGAGAGAAGCGCCCGCCCGGTAACTTTTTAAGAGCTTATGTTCTTTGTAGTAAAACTCTTTTTGTGGACTATCATAGAACGTAAGTTGTTCTTTAAGAAGATCGGTATAGAAATTATCGCGCGAATAAATTTCGTCGAGATTACTTGCGTTTAGTTTTGTATTTACAATAAGTCCCTCTACGGCATCTCCTTCATTCCTTTCCCTGTATCCCTGCAAAGAGAAAAAAACAGCCGTGTCATTTGGCAAAATACTGGCGTTACGCAGGCTCGTCATACCGTGAGTCTCCAAAGGTTTTCTAACCGGAAAATCTATAGCGCTCTCCCATTTCACCAGCCACAAAGAATCGAGTCTTAAAATGGGAATAGTATACCTGACATCGTTCTTGTATAACGATTCATATCCTGTAATAAGGGATTTTACTTTTGTGTAAAACAAATCGTTTTTAGCGTTGCAATCAAAGGCACATGAAAATTCAGTTGCCGTTATTTCAAGTGGCAATTTTTTTGTCCAGATACTTTTTTTGAGTCGAATATCAAATAAAGTTGCCGCTTTTCTGGTCATCCCGTTAACTCCATATTTGGAGCCTATTATTAGGATGTTGTTGTTTACGGTTCGCTTGAAACTATACTCAAAATCGATAAGCGTCTTGTCTCTCTCCTGACTTGCGAGTTCTATAAACCCGCTGGCTTTGCCTGTAGTATCAATTATTTTCAGGTAAATTGTTTTTTTTGAATTCAGAACTTTTTCGAAAAGAAAATATACTTTATTATCCTGTTCAAAAAAAAGATGGTCGAGTTCTTCATAATCGAACCAACCTGCATTTATACTATCCAGTTTTAATGGAGTAAAAGCAATCATCTCGGCGCTTGGTTTTGCGCGGCGCTCGAGGGTAATGTCGTGCACGGCATTGTTCAGCCTTAACACATAAAAATAAGAAGCGTGGTCGTTAAGAATTTCTAGGGGAATGTTTTTTTTCCTTGCTTCGAAATTTCTGCTTAAGTGGATGTTTTGTGAAAATAAAAAAGCGCAATAATTAACCAGAAAGATAATTATTGCGCTTCGTAACATAAAGTTTTATTCAACAGTTACACTCTTAGCCAAATTCCTTGGCTGATCAACATTGCACCCGCGCATAACTGCGATATGATAAGATAAAAGCTGCAAAGGAACCACCGCAATCAAAGGAACAAGGAACTCATCTGTTTCAGGGATTTCAACCACATAGTCTGCCATCGCCTTTACTTCTTTATCTCCCGAAGTCACAACAGCTGTAATTTTTCCTTTACGCGCTTTTACTTCCTGAATGTTGCTTACAACCTTTTCGTAATTAGCCCCTTTTGTAGCAATTACAAAAACCGGCATTTCCTCGTCAATTAAGGCAATCGGGCCGTGTTTCATTTCAGCTGCGGGATACCCTTCTGCATGAATGTAAGAGATCTCTTTTAATTTTAAAGCGCCTTCCAATGCCACCGGGAAAGAAACTCCGCGACCCAAATAAAGGGCGTTGCGACTATCCTTATACGTATAGGCAATCTCGCGAAGCTTATCATTCAACTTTAATACTTCTTCAATCTTAGAAGGAATTGCTTCCATTTCATATAAGAGCTGTCTGTAGCGACTTTCCGTTAAGGTTCCGCGTACTTTACCCATGTGAAGGGCCATAAGCGTTAAAACTGTTACCTGGGCCGTGAAAGCTTTGGTAGATGCCACGCCAATTTCAGGTCCGGCATGCGTATAACTTCCACCATGTGTAGCGCGCGCAATAGACGAGCCCACTACATTACAAATTCCCAAAACAGTTGCGCCTTTAGATTTGGCAAGCTCTACAGCCGCCAGTGTATCTGCAGTTTCACCACTCTGTGAAATGGCAATTACAATATCATCTTCGTAAATAATCGGGTTGCGGTAACGAAATTCTGAAGCGTATTCCACCTCAACCGGCACTCTTGCAAATTCTTCAAATAAATATTCTGCTACTAATCCTGCATGCCAAGATGTTCCGCAGGCAATAAAAATAATGCGTTTTGCTTTTTCAAATTTCTTTTCATGATCAACAATTCCGCCCATTCTCACCTCGCCGAGGTCCGCTTTCAACCTTCCGCGCATACTGTCTAAAACAGAACGCGGCTGCTCATAAATTTCTTTAAGCATGAAGTGATCGTAACCGCCTTTCTCAATAGACTCGAGCTCCACCGTTAATTTCTGAACGTAGGGAGTAATTTCTTTGTCTTTTAAATTCCGAATTTTTAGTTCCTGTCCTCGGCGGATGATTGCCACCTGCTCGTCTTCCAGGTACACAACATTCTTAGTATACTCTATGATTGGCGAAGCGTCAGACGCAATAAAAAAATCGTCAGAACCAATTCCAATAACCATCGGACTTCCTTTTTTTGCCGCAACGATGGTGTCAAGATCGTTTTTATCAAGCACAACGAGTGCATATGCCCCAATCACTTGTTTTAACGCTGCCTGCACCGCATGTCCCATCTTAACGCCTTCGTGAAGTTGTATGTCTTCAATCAGGTGTATTAAAACCTCTGTATCCGTTTGTGAAAGAAAAGTATGGCCCCTTTTTATTAATCCTTCTTTGATAGATGAATAATTCTCAATAATCCCGTTGTGGATCATAACAAGGTTTTGACTTTGCGAATAATGAGGATGCGAGTTTACGTCGTTTGGTTCACCATGTGTAGCCCAGCGTGTGTGGCCAATTCCTATAGTCCCCGTTACATCCTTGTCTTTTGCAAAAGCTATCAGCTCGCTTACCTTCCCCTTGCGCTTATAAACGTTCATAGCGCCATGCTTATCTATCATGGCAACGCCTGCACTGTCGTAACCGCGGTATTCAAGGCGCGATAATCCTTTTATGAGAATTGGATAGGCTTCTCTGTTACCAATGTATGCTACTATTCCACACATATTATATGATTTAAATTTTCAGGTTTCAATAATTAAAGATACGGGTTTTTTAGATTCACATTAACCTATCATTTGCAGAAAACTGATCTCTTTCCCAGTTAAAAAGCGATGTTTTCCGCGGGGAAGATCTTTTTTAGTAAGGCCAGCAAAAACAACGCGGTCAAGCTTTAACACGTCATATCCCAGGTGTTCAAAGATCCTTCTCACAATTCTGTTCCTACCACTGTGAATTTCGATTCCGACTTCTTTTTTTCCTTCTCCTACAAATGCAAGGTCATCTGCTTTTACAACACCATCTTCCAGTTCAACGCCTTCTGTGATCGCTTTAAAATCCTCTGGCTTAAGTCCTTTGTTAAGACTCACGTGATACACCTTTTTAACTCCGAACTTAGGATGCGTTAATTTAGTGGTCATGTCTCCATCGTTAGTGAACAATAACAGCCCCGTGGTATTCCGGTCCAATCGTCCTACCGGATAAATTCTTTCCCTGCAGGCTCCCGTAACAAGCTCCATCACAGTTTTACGCTCCTTCGGATCGTCAAGTGTTGTAATGTAATCTTTCGGTTTATTGAGCAGTAAATAAACTTTACGCTCTGTTCTTACAGCCGAATCGCCATAAGTAACTTTATCAGTTGGACTAATTTTTGCGCCGAGTTGATCTACAACTACGCCGTTCACTTTTACAGTACCGCTAACGATCAGGTTATCAGCATCGCGACGCGAGGCTATTCCCGCGTTTGACAAATATTTATTTAAACGGATCAATCCATCCGTTCCCGTTTGCTTCGCAATTGGCGCTGGTTTTTTTGCACGCTTTGTTACTGCGCTTTCGCGGGAAGTTTGTGGCGCAAATCCTTTTCCATCTTCAAACTCATCGTGTTTAAACCGTTTTGCGGGTTCACCTTCGTCGCCTTTTCTTGGCTTTGAAAATCTTTTCTTTTTCCCGGTATCTTCTCCCTGTACTCTTTTTCCCCTGAAGTTACTTCCTTCAGACGCCTTTTTAAAATTATCGAACTTTCCTTCTTTAGGTTTAAACGCTTTATCTCTTGGTTTTCTTTCTCTGCTTTCAGAGCTTCTTTCCGCCCGTTCCGGACGCTCTGATCTTTCAGCACGCTCCGTACGTTCAGGGCGTTCCGTTTTTTCTGAATCTTTTTGCGGCGCATCCCAGGTGCTTCTTGTAGATTTTTTGCTGTGATATTCGTCTTTGCCGAAGTCTTTTTTAAAGGGTCTATCTTCCCGCTCACGGCTTTCTCTTTTTGGCCTTTCTGAATCGCCAGTTTTTCTTGCAGATCCAAAATCCTTTTTAAAGACCCCTCTTTCTTCTTCCTTCCCTTCTCGTTTCGTTCTATCGGAATAACTTGTTTTTCTTTCTGATCCGAAATCTTTCTTGAAAGATCCTCTTTCTTCGCCTCTACCCTCTCTTTTTGGCCTGTCAGAACTATCCTCTTTTTTAAAAGGTTTTTTCTCGTCACGATCTCCGTAAGTTCTTTTGGGCTTTTCGCCATATCCGGAGGACCTCTCTCCATCAAATGATTTTCTTGCGGGCTTGCGGTCGTCGCTACCGGCAAACGGGCGGCTTGGACGGTCTTTCTTTTTCGCTTCATCAGTTCCTCTGAAGCTTTTATTCTTTGTGAACGAGCGTTTCGTTTTGTAAGTTTTCTTTTCTTCTTCACCGGAAGATTTTCTTGCTGGTCTTTTATCACCACGCGATTTTGATCTTCCCTTGTCGTCTGACCCAGATCTATTTTCGAATTTACCCATAATACAAATTTAATTTACTTAAGTAGCGGATAGAATGCCCCCTCCAAATGTTTTACAGTGTAATTGTTATTAAGCTGAATAACCGCTATAATGTCGAACCTTGATTCCAAATCAATGTTATTTTCGATTATGTATTGGTTCGCAGCGGCAATTAAAAAATTCTGCTTTTGTCTGGTAACAAACAGTTCCGGCTCGCCAAAGGTATTGTTTTTCCTGGTTTTAACCTCAACAAACACAATGGTTTCATCTTTTTTGACAATGATGTCGATTTCGTACTTTTTATAGCGCCAGTTTAACTCCAAAATTTCATATCCTTCGTTCAATAAATGATTCTTTGCCCTTACTTCGCCGTCCTTACCTTGTTTTTGAGAATTATTGTTCATTTATTGCGCTCTTAATACTAAAATACATAAATTAGTAACCTAAATCATTAACAAATGAAGAAAATTTTAATCATTATTACGGTGTTTTTTAGTCTTTCTAAAATTATAGCGCAGAATTTCAGCGGTACAATTGAGTTTAAATATGCTACACAAAAGGATACTACATTCAATATTTATACAGTAAAAAACAAACAGGTTAAATTAGACCAGTATGGAAAGAAAGGAACTATTGAAGGAAGTTTTCTTTTCGATTTGGCTGCTAATGAAGTAAAGTTCCTTAATCCAAAACGTAAACTCTGGGGAATACAAAAAAGTGAGACGCCACAGGTTATTCGTGGAACCTGCGCCGTTACTAAGGGAAAGGGCTCTAAAGTAGTTGCCGGCATTAAATGTTCTGAATACACTGTTAAAAACGTAGAGGAAAACACTTCTATTTCTTATTGGGTAGCTGAAGGTAAATATCCTTTCTTCGCGCCATTAGTAAAACTGTGGAACAGAAAAGACAAACAGAGCATTTATTTTGGGCAAATAAAAAATCTTCCGGAAGGAAGCATGCCTTTATTGAGCGAAGAGGTTCAAATAAGCGACGGGAAATTGCTTACCAGGCTTGAAGTAACAAAGCTTGTAACTACGCCCCCTGCCGATGCGGCGTTTGCTATCCCCGAAGGGTATACTAAATTTGATCAATAAGATTTTTCACATTATAAAACGCGGTGAGCTTCTCATCGCGTTTTTTGTTTTTACAAAAGGGCTGATCCTTTTAATCTTCTTCTTTATTATTTACTCCTAAAAGCATGTTCAAAATCCCGGTGCATACAGAAAGCACGAGACTAAAAAGCAACGCAGAAAAGAATCCGTTTACGTGAAATCCGTTTACCAGTTTGCCGGCGAGAATGATCATGAAAGCGTTAATCACCAAAAGAAAAAATCCTAAAGTAACTACTGTAATAGGAATGGTAAGGATGGTAAGAATAGGTTTTACAATTGTATTTAAAAACGCCAGTACCACTGCAACCAATACTGTAGTCATAAAATCATCGACAGAGATTCCTGGTATAAATTTAGCCACTGTAAAAACAGCTAAAGCCGATACAATTATTTTGAGAATAAAATTGATGTGGTAAAGTTAAAGTTTTTATAAAAACATTTACGTTTTTTGCTTCTTTTTCTTGGCGGCAGGAAATAGAATATTATTCAGGATTAATCTGTAACCTGGTGAGTTTGGGTGTAAAGAAAGGTCTGTTGGCGGCTCTTCTACTCGGTGCTGGTAATCTTCGGGATCGTGACCGCTGTAAAAAGTCCAGGTGCCTTTTCCAAGGTCGCCATGAATATAACGCGCTTCGTTGTATGCTTTTGTCTCGCCCATGATCAATACATTTTTTTTGATGTATTGTTTGCTAAAGCCTGCGGTTTGTCCCCAGAATCCCTGAATTGTGCTGCTATGGTTCTGGCAAAGCATGGTTGGAACAGGATCCCATTTGGCTGAAAAGTCGAAAAGTGTAAAAAGATCTGTTTTCTGCGTCGGCCCGAACTGGTTACGCGATGTGTAAGTATCTATAGTTGAATATTCATATTCATAAGGGTTCATGCTGAGTTTGTAGTCTGTAAAAGCAAAACCTCTGCTGTAATCCAGTTTACTGTTTGCGTTCTTATCAGCCGGATCGTGATCAAAAATTGTTTCGCAGATGTCAGTTCCTTCGGCGGCAAGCGCTATGTCGTAGCTATCTGTAGCGCTACACATCGCAAATAAAAACCCTCCGTTAAATACAAAATCCTTAATTCTTTTTGCGCTATGAAGTTTCATCAAAGAAACTTTCGAAAAACCGAGCTTCTTAGCCATAGCCTCGTTATCACTTACCTCGGCCTGGTACCAGGCAGCATTATGAAAAGCACTGTAAAATTTGCCGTATTGTCCTGTAAAATCTTCGTGGTGAAGGTGCAACCAGTCGTAATCTTTTAATTTTTCAAGAAAAATTTCTTCATCGTAAACCACATCGTAGGGAATTTCGGCATACTTTAAAACCAATGTTACTGCGTCGTCCCAAGGTTGTTTTCCTTTTGGAGAGTATACTGCTATGCGAGGAGCCTTCTCTAATTTAACGGCATCCTGATTTACTTCCGGATTTGATATGTCAGAAAGAATAGAGCTGCTTTGCGCGTCTGAAATGGTTTCGTAACTGATGCCCCTGATCACACATTCATTGGCAGCTGCTTTTACGTTCGGAATCATAAAGCTTCCCCCCCGGTAATTCAAAAGCCAGTGAATCTCCAACTCCCCCTTAAGTGCCCAGTAAGCAAGGCCATAAGCTTTAAGGTGGTTTTTCTGCGAATCATCCATCGGAATGACGATATAAGAAGCAAAAGCTTTTACACTAAAAGAAAAAAACACTGCTAAAAAAAGAAGTCTCTTCATGTGAATCCAGCACTAAGATAGTTATTATTGATCTAAGCTCCGGAAAGAGTCATAAGAAAAAAAGTTAAAAGGATTTTGCTAAACCACTCGATGCGGTTTGACTAGGAGTTGCTTTGACCGACGCCTCTGCCAAATCTGTAACCGTATTCGTGATCTTATTTCGAAGTTTAGAAATTTTCTGTGTGATGCTTTCAATGGCCTTCTTATCGTAAGTCGTAGTTGTTTCGGCGATCGTATACGTTTTATACAGGTCTTTCAGATCTTTCAGAATAAATCGGGCGTTCTCTTCCAATGTAACACCTTCCAGCATAACGATCAGGTTTTTCAAAGATTCTTTTTGCGACACAATGGCTTTGATGATGCTCTCCGTTCCATTTTCCTGGGCTAGTTGACAGGAAACATACAAACCTTCGATCCAGCATCCCGAAAGAATAATAGCAGAAGTTGCGGGACGGTTATTGTACTTTAAAATTTCGTCTACCTTTTTAAATGCACCTGTTACTATTTCAAGAATAGAGTCTTTATTGTTTTCATTCGCATCTATGCGTTCAAACATGCGTTGATCGAATGCGCTATTCACTCCCAGATATCCGGCCAGTACGTTTACACACCTTAAAAACACCATGCTTTCCTGCGTTTGATCGAAAGAACTGGCAATGCTAAGATCAGCCCCATATATCCCCAGATTAACAGCCTTGGCTATCTCTACAGCGTATTTATTAGCCTGGTTGGGATCGTTTAACAAATCAGGATTGTACTCTATCCTGTTTTCTTCAATTAATTTCATCACCAGCTTTCTGTCTGGCAATGTATTAAAAACGTTTTGTGCGTTGAATTTGCTTTCTTGAATATCGGGTTTTAAATGTTCTTCTTCGGAGGAAATATCATCAGACTTTTCCCCTGTACAGGAGAAAATGAACAGAACTGAGAATAGGAAAAGGACTTTGTATGAAATTTTACTCATGGTTTCTGTAACAAATATACTAAAATATTCCATCTATTTGCGGACACCATCTTCATAATTCATCCGGTTGATCTCTTTTCCATTTTTGTCGTAAAAAATCCACGCTCCATCGGCTACACTCTTGTCTTTACCCCTTCTGCTGTCACTAATTATTTTATAATTACTAACGCTTTGAATGTTTGAATTAGAATAATAGCTTGTGCTTTTGCCACTCAACTTTCCATCTCTGAAATTTTGTACGCGACTAACTCCTCCTGTTTCAAAATAGTAAGTCCATTCTAAGTTTTGATGACCCATTTTATACGTTCCTTTCGTATCCACAAACCCTCCCTTTTCAAACCACTGAATATGCGTGCCGTGCTTCACCCCGTTGTTGTAGTTTGTCAATTCACGCGGCTGACCATTCTCGTAAAAATAAGACCATTCTCCTGTTTTATATCCTCTTTCATTGTACTCGCCTATGTAATTTTGTTTGCCGTTAAAGTACCACCCTTGCCAGGAGCTTATGAGTTTTGGACCTTTTAAAGTTCCCTCATCTTTTTTAGTTCCGTTTTCCCACCAGCTGGTCCAAAGGCCATCTTCTTTGCCGTTTATGTACGGACCCTCTTGTAACTTTTGTCCGTTTTCCCACCAAGTCGTCCAGGTACCGTTCTTAATTCCATTCTCGTAATCGCCCTGCTTCCATTTTTCACTGGTCTTATAAAAATAATTCCAGGTGCCATTTTGTTTGTCGTTTAAAAAATTGCCTTCACTTTCTAATTTATTATTGGAATAATAATAACTCCATTTTTCTTCCCGGCTATTGTCTTTTAAGGTTCCCATCATTTCCAGCCCACCTTCGAGTCTGTAGAACTTCCACACCCCGTTCTTTTTGTTTGCTGCAAAATTTCCTTCGCTTTTAATATTGTGGTTTTTGTAATAGGAAGAATAATACCCATTCAGGCTCCCTGCCTCATAAGTGGCTTCGTAATCCAACTCTCCGTTTGCATGAAAATATCTCCACACACCATCCTGCAATCCGTTTTTATAAGCTCCCATGGCTCTGATCACGCCATTGTTATAGGTTGCTGTTAATGTTCCTGTTCCTCCACTTATTATCTTTCTTCCCTGTTCATCCCACAGGTCCATCAGGTAAAGCACGGTGTCTTTGTATTCTTTTACCGATTTGTTTTTTCCGGTTTCATAATACTCTTCCCAACGTCCGCAGGGATCGTCGCTACAATAATTCTGACTTGCCGCTAATTTTCCTGATCTAAAATAAGTTTCTGCTTTACCGTTACGGCGGTCCCTTTCGAAATTGCCTTTGCTCTCGGGTTTTCCATCTTCAAAAAAATAGGCCCACTCACCTTCTTTGGCGCCTTTATCAAAACTCTCACGGCTTTTTACATTTCCGTTTTCATAATAGGAAGTCCATACGCTATCCGCTAACTCTTTGTCGTATCGGCCTTCTACAACGTGTTTTGTAATTTGCGCGAGTTTACCCGATTTGTAATAATAACTGTTGGTGCCTGCTTTTTTTCCGCCTTCGTAGTGTTCGATTGCTTTTTTGACACCGGTTGGATAATAAAAAATCCAGACGCTATCTTCCTTTCCAAAAGCGTAAAATCCTTTGCGGCTTACTTTACCCGATTTATAATATTCGATGTGTGCGCCATTCGGCATTCCTTTGAAATAATTTGTTTCAGATTTTAGCTGTGTTTGTTCGGTATCAAAATATTCTTTTTTGGGTTGGGAAGATAATGAAAGGCTCAAAAAAATGAGAGTAAAGTAGATTAAAACACGCATAGGCTAAAATTACATAGCATAACGCAGCATCAGGATTTTAGTTACTTGTTTTGTGAACAATTTTTACGTTGAAAAGTGGGTTCGTTTTAAAATCAAGCGCGTGTTCAAGAAATGGCTTTATGTTGAAAGCTAGAGTTGATAAATTCTGTAATCGCTGTTTTCAAAAAGAATTTGGTACGACAGCTGGATATCTCCTTCACTAAAGGTTTTTTTAAGAATAACAATATATTTTAAACCTTTGACTTTTAGATCCGCTACACGGTTGGTGTCTAGCAGTACCTGGTTCGTCTCAATCCAACCTTTGCGATGTGAAAAGTACATTGGTGTTGGTAAATTCCCACTATTAATTGCTATGAGGTCATTGCGCGATGAAAATTTATCAAGATCCTTCTCAAGAGAGAGCATTGCAAGGTTGTTTTCTTTTATATAAAAATCTGCATTTTTCTTCAAAATGCTCTCGAGGGCTACACAGGCTAAAATTACAAACACCCACTTTTGGTTTTTAATTTTCGTCAGAGCATAGCCTGATAAAAGTGCCATAACGGGTACAAAAGGAATAATATAATATGAATGGTGGTAAAAAGCGAAGCCGGATTTAAAAACAATAAACAGAAATCCAAAAAAGGTTGCTAAAAAAATTAAAAATAACTTTTTCTCTTTTTTGAAATACAAAATTGGCAGCGCTGTCAGGAAAACGATAAATCCTGAAAAACCAATCGCATCTTCGTAAAATTTTTCCAATGCCTCGTTTAGATTATCGAAAATCTCTTGTGCTCCCTGATACAGACCTGTTCCCATAAAGAAATGAGTGAATTGATACTTAGCCGTAAGATGGGGAACCCACATAAAATAATACATTCCAACAACTATGGCTGCTACAAGTGTTACGGTCGCAATTTTTATTTTTCGCGCTCCTTCAATTTCTTTTTCTAAAAGGACTAAAGGAAACAACGCGAAAACATATACTGAAGGGAGTTTAGAAAGAAGCCCTCCGGAAACAAACAAAAAATAGATGAGAAGATTTTTGATGCTGTTTTTTCTGTCCAGAAAATTACTTCCATAATACAACCCGATTATTACCAAAGAAACAGAAAACGTGTCTGGCATTATTTTACGGGAATAACTGAACCAGATTGAAAATAATAGAATAAGTGCTGAATTAAATGCAAGAGATTCGCCTCCATACTTGCGAACCAGTTTATAGAAATAATATAATCCAAAACTCGACACTATTAAATTAATAAGTCTTCCATACCAATGGGCATATCCAAAAACAAGGGAAATTAAATAGATACAATAGTTTAACAAGGGAAATTCCATTGCGGTAATTCCGGTTTTTTCTCCAGCAATATCAATTCTTGGCAATAAAATATTCGGATCTGTTTCTAAAAAATTTCGTGCAGCCATTGTTACTGTAGTTTGCCTCCAGTTGTGTGCAACTTCCAATGGTGGATTGGAAATATGGTAAAGCCGCACTACAAAAAAAAGAATAACCCAAACACGATAGTCTTTTATTAACTCTTTTAAATTCACACGCCGTAATTCAAAATTCTGAACTTCCTGTTATAAATTTTTTTTCCATTCTTTACAACAAGCTCATAGTCACCCGGCGGTAAGCTGACCGTTTGCTCCTTTACAAAATTTTTAAGAACGCCATTGCCCGACTTATCTCTTATTTCTAATTCGCTTAAAGAATAAAGTAACTCTCCTGAAACTCTAAGATGTAACGTGCCATCTGGCGCATAATTCATTTGTATTATTCCGGTGTTATTAAGTTTCTTTTTAGAAAACATCAAGCCTCTTTTCCTTACTGGTTTTGTTTCAAATTTGCTTACAAATTTGTCAGACTCCCTAAATTCTTGTTTTGAAAGCGTCGGGATCTCCTCTTCGCTTTTATTCCAAACTCTCAAATAATCGACGTAAAAATAATTTGGAAATTTTGTTTGCTCATCAGGCCCGGGTTTAAAAGCTCTGCCGTCCTTAGCTACTTGTGTATTTATATAAATATTCATAGGATTAGGAAGATTGCCCTTAAACCAGGCTAGTGGATAACCGTTAACATACCATATAATTCCGTCAGCCGACCATTCGAGTTGCATTAAATTAAACCCATTGTGCAGGTAATCAGAAACCGGCAGCCAGCCCCCCCAGTTGGCATTAAACCCTAATTTGTTTTTATATCCGCGATCACATCCGTCAGGACAATGAGTGTCCACATGAATTTCATCATTCCTTTCCCCTTTTAATTCAAAAACATCAATTTCTTCATTTTTATTTCCACCAAAAAACCAAAATGCCGGCCAAACACCCTTTCCTTCTTCCACTTTAAACTTTAGTTCGTAAAAACCATAATGCCATTTCTTTTTAGAGATAATACTTCCAGCGGCATAACGAAAAAGATAATTTTGATCAGGCAAACTTATTTTCTCTTTCCTCAAAAAACTACTGTCAAGTTCGAGAGGATTAAACCTGTAAACAGTGTCCTTTTTTGTCATTGCGAAAACCACCAGCCCATCATCAAGTTTAACATTAGCACTGCTATAAATAAACTCCTGAGCCATATTGATAGTTGGCCACTGACAATCCTTCCATTCTTCAGTATTAAGGGATGCGTTGTTAAATTCGTCTCCTCCCGAATAGGAAAAAACTTTGAGAGAATCGCTCTCCAGTTTAAAAAGGAGTTGGGAGTATCCTTTCGTAGTGAGTAGAAAAAGACAAACAACAAGTAGTGTTTTGGCAACGCACGTATACGTGAACTCCGCAATGGCAGAATTACTTGATCGAGTCTCTTGTAAATGCCCTGAATTCTGAAATTTATTTTTCAAGTTTTGATACACCACTTGTTTCCTCCCTTCAAATATAATCAATTAGGTATATTTTTGATAATTGTCCGTAAACCAGAAAGAAAATTTTTAAGTGTTACTTTCTTCAACACTTTATGTTTTGAAACATTTGTTTGATCCTGACCTTCAAAAAACTTCATTATACTCTTTGATTTGAACATCCCAAAAGTTTGAATTGTATATGGTGCCGGCCAAAAAAAAGCCGCTTTTCTTTTCGGGGACAAATAGTTGCTCGCAGAACTTAACAGAAAGATGGTCACTATATTCGAAATGACTTACTGTCAGTAACAGTAGTGGATGAGTCAACACTATTTCCGGATTTCAACGAATTCGACTATGTTAAACTTTTCGGGCTCCAGCGAAATCGGTTAATCATTTAACTTCAACACCGCCATAAAGGCACTTTGCGGAATCTCAACGTTTCCAACCTGCTTCATACGTTTTTTACCTTCTTTTTGTTTATCGAGTAATTTACGTTTACGGCTGATATCACCACCGTAACATTTTGCAGTTACGTCTTTACGAATGGCGCTGATGGTTTCGCGGGAAATAATTTTTGCTCCGATTGCCGCTTGAATTGGAATTTCGAATTGTTGTTTCGGAATTAATTCTTTTAATTTTTCGCAGATTTTTTTGCCAAATAAATAAGCGTTGCTTCTGTGAATTAAGCAAGACAAGGCATCCACCGGTTCACTCTTTAATAAAATGTCCAACTTTACTAGATCTGAATCGCGCATCCCTATTGGGTGGTAATCAAACGAAGCATACCCTTTGGAAATAGATTTTAAACGGTCGAAGAAATCAAATACAACTTCGCCTAATGGCATTTCAAAAACTAATTCAACACGATCTGCCGTTAAATAATTCTGAGTAACAATCTGGCCGCGTTTTTCAATACAGAGACTCATTACTGGTCCTATGAAATCAGACTTAGTGATAATGTTTGCTTTGATATAAGGTTCTTCGATACGATCGATGCGCCCTGGATCAGGAAGGTCACTCGGATTATTTACGGTAACTACTTCACCGTTAGTTTGGTAAGCAATGTACGACACGTTGGGAACCGTTGTAATAACGGTCATGTTAAACTCGCGCTCTAAACGCTCTTGAACAATTTCCATGTGCAGCATTCCTAAGAAGCCGCAACGGAAACCAAATCCTAAAGCTAGAGAAGACTCGGGCTCCCAGGTTAACGAAGCGTCGTTGAGTTGAAGTTTCTCCATACTGTAACGCAGCTCTTCAAAATCTTCTGTGTCCACAGGATAAATTCCAGCGAACACCATTGGTTTTACTTCTTCAAAGCCATGAATGCCTTCGGTACAAGGACGATCAAAATGTGTAATCGTATCGCCTACTTTTACTTCTTTCGCACTTTTAATTCCTGAAATGATATAACCCACATCGCCCGTGCTCAGTTGTGCACGCGGCTCTGGTTTTAATTTTAATACGCCTACTTCATCTGCATTATAGAATGCGCCAGTGTTTACGAATTTTACTTTTTCACCTTTTTTAATTGTGCCGTTTATGATTTTGAAATACGCTATGATTCCGCGGAAAGAATTAAAAACAGAATCAAAGATCAAGGCTTGTAAAGGCGCATCAGGATCGCCAATAGGGCAATGAATGCGTTCAATGATGGCGGATAAAATTTCCTCGATTCCCATTCCAGTTTTTCCACTGGCTGGGATAACTTCGTCACGGTCGCAACCAATGAGTTCAACGATTTGGTCTGTTACCATTTCTGGCTCTGCACTTGGCAAATCCATTTTATTTAAAATAGGAATGATGGTAAGATCGTGTTCGAGTGCTAAATATAAATTGGAAATGGTTTGTGCCTGAATGCCTTGAGCCGCATCCACAATTAACAAGGCGCCTTCGCAAGCGGCAATAGAACGGGAAACCTCGTAACTAAAATCAACGTGACCCGGCGTGTCAATTAAATTGAGAACATATTTTTCGCCTTTGTAAACGTAATCCATTTGAATGGCGTGACTCTTAATCGTAATGCCACGCTCTTTTTCAAGATCCATGTCATCAAGCACTTGTGCCTGCATATCGCGCTTATTAACCGCGCCGGTAAATTCAAGTAAACGGTCGGCCAGGGTACTTTTACCATGGTCGATGTGTGCAATAATACAAAAGTTACGTATGTTCTTCATTTGTTGTTCTTCCCTGCTTTTTAGCGGGGCACAAATATAGTAAATTGCTGGGAATTAAGTCCTGTCTGTTCTCAAAAGCACTGGAGATCTTACGTTTAACTTATAATAATTCCAATTATTAACCCCAAAAATACGTAAATTTTAAATAAATAATCCAAGCCCAACCGTTTTTGTATATATATTTGTTCTTTATTGAGCCTAAGTTTAACTTTTAATGTTAACATTGCCTTTCCCTTTTTAAGAACTGTATAAAATAAATCTGTGAAAGAATATTCAAACAAACATCTGACAGAAGTAATGTGTGCGTTTACCTTTGATAAAGGAAATGTAGAGTGGGATGCGACATATTTTGGACAGTACTTTGAAAAAATTAAAGAGTTAGGTTTTAAAAATAAACAAGAAAGAAAAGGCATTCAAGTCCGTTTTTCAGGCGATGTCCAAGAGTTACTTAATCCACAAAAACCTCTTGTACAAGAGTTAGAGTCTCAAATTGTTTACAAAAATGATGATCAAGGTAGGGCAATTGTTTTAGGCGATAAACAACTTTCATTCCACGTGATTAAAAATTATTCTGTGTGGAATAATTTTTTTAGTGAACTGATAAAACCCGGCTTTAATAAATATTTAGAAATGCAACTACATAACCGAGTTGTTATTTGTCAAATAACCTATCTAAACCAATTCATTATTAAGACTGGAGAAAATCTCTCGGAATACTTTACGCTATTTACAAATAAACTTACTGAAGAGGGAGAAGAAGAATTCACTCTAATTGACACAAGATACAAAACTAAAAATAACATCATATTAAATCTCAAAATTTTTGCAAATCCTCAAGCTGATTCCGGAGATAGAATTATAAACATGGAGTGCAGCGCAACAGCAGTTGCTGAAATAAATCAAGTGGAATGGGATGTATTTGCTAATGATGTTCATGCTCCGATAAGGGCTTTTTTTGAGAAATCGATAACCGACAAACTAAGAGATAGATTATGATAATTCCACTTTTATATTTAAATTTAAATCTTATTGATAACGATAATTGTTCTGGTCTCGTTACTAACAATAAACCTCGAAGAAAAGAAATGCCTAATATAGAATTTTTTGATAAATCCTTGACTGGTAATTTTGGTGTTATTTATTCTAACTATTCTTTATCTAGTAATAGTTTTGTTTATAATCATTTCAATATCTCTTCATTTAATTTTAATGTAAATCAGATTTCTGCTATAAAGATTTCTAATTCTTTATTCCAAGGATCTCGTCAACTAGACAATGTCGAAAATGCTGCAATTTTGAGAGCCTTCGAGTTGCAAATTACAAAAATTCCAACAAGAAAAAATAGGTTTTAAAGTGAATGTTGCTTTTGATGAAATAGACTTTACTGTACTTCTGCCAGAGCATCTTAGAGGTAGTGAATCCAAAGATCAATTAAAAAACGCACTCAAACAATTTCATGTTAGTGAGAAAACTGAAAAAGTAAATTATGCCGATTTTTACACTTCAAAGCTTCAAGATTATTTTCTTCAAGGCGATCTAATTTCAGAAGTAAGATTTCCGAAATTAGATAGAGTGTCCTATACATTTGAGAAGGCATTTACTACTGCTGTAATTATTTCTAATACATGCGATATAGCAAAAGATAATGAACGTAAAATCATTTCTAAAGAGTGTCTTTTTGCTCCAGTAATCACTCTTGAAGGTTATGTTGATAGTCTAAAAAACTCCGGTCGGACCGAACAACAAATTTTGAATCATAAACAAGAACTTTTTGGACAAAAAATTAGTAATCTTTTTTACTTACCTTTTAAAGACAATTGGGAGGATGGCAATCTTGCGCTCTTAGATCAGATGTTTTGGTTCCCTACCGACGAATTAAACAATTTCGATGTAAGTTCAGATAGAGTTTCGTGTTTCGATCAATTTGGTTTTTATTTATTTGTTTTAAAAATATCCTACCATCTTTGTCGACTACCTGAGCAGCCTGACCGAGTTTAATCATGTGTCATTTATTTGCTTTTAGTCCCATTATACTTTGCCCTTCAACCCTTTCAATATAAACCTTCCAGTTACTGAAATTATTTCGCAAGTACGCGAACTTTTATCTCAACAAAACACTTTGATTGTGAATGCTCCACCGGGCGCTGGTAAAAGCACGTTACTTCCTTTAGCTTTATTAGAACAAGACTGGTTGCAGGGTAAAAAAATAATTATGCTGGAGCCTCGTCGTTTGGCAGCAAGAACTATTGCTGCGCGTATGGCTTCTTTGCTCGATGAGGACATTGGCAGAACTGTTGGTTATCGCATTCGTTTCGAAAACAAAGTTGGACCAAAAACCATTATAGAAGTTGTAACCGAAGGAATCTTAACGCGAATGTTACATCAAGATAACGCTTTGGAAAATGTTGCACTTGTTATTTTTGATGAGTTCCACGAGCGCAGTTTACATGCGGATGTTGCTATGGCTCTCTGTCGTGAAGCGCAGCAGGTATTACGTCCCGATTTAAGAATTATGGTAATGTCGGCAACGCTTAACATGCCGCAGTTAACTGCACTTTTAAAAGCGCCGGTTGCGGTGAGTGAAGGCAAACAATATCCAGTAGAAATTATTTATACAAACGATGCGGACGAAAAACTGCTTCCCGAACTTACAGCAAGAACTATTGCAAAAGCCGTTACAGAAAATGAAGGCGACGTTTTAGTTTTTCTTCCCGGTGAAGGGGAAATTAAAAAAACAGAAGAGTTGTTAAAAAATCAATTAGATGGTTTTACTATTCATCCGCTTTATGGGCAGTTGCCTCCACAGGAGCAGTTTTTGGCCATTATGCCGAATAAATTTGGTAAACGAAAAATTGTATTAGCGACATCTATTGCTGAAACGAGTTTAACGATTGAAGGAATAAAAATAGTTGTGGATACCGGCTTCGGGCGCGCTTCGCGTTTTGATTCAAAATCGGGATTGTCGCGCCTGGAAACTATTCGTATTTCGAAAGATTCTGCTGATCAAAGAGCTGGCCGTGCAGGACGTCTCAGCGCTGGCGTGTGTTACCGTATGTGGACAAAGGCTACACACGAAAGACTTTCGGAACATCGTGTGCCCGAAATAATGGAAGCAGACCTTGCATCCCTTATGCTTGATATGGCGCAATGGGGGGTGACGGATATAAATCAACTGGCCTGGGTGAGTCCTCCGCCCAAATCGGCAGTGAAACAAGCTACTGAAACATTAGAACAATTAAATGCGATAGAGAACAGTAAGATCACTCCACATGGAAAACAAATTCATCGTCTTGCCTGTCATCCACGGATTGCAAATATGTTGCTGCTGGCAAAAGAAAAAGCCGATATGCAGCTGGCAACCGATATTGCTGCTGTGCTGGAAGAACGCGATCCACTGCCAAGAGAAGCGGGCATCGATATCAACTTGCGGATTGAAGCTTTGCGTCGCGCAAGAAACAATAATAGTCCTGGAAATAAATTTTCACGCATTGAAAAAGTCGCAGCCTCTTATCGTAAGATGTTGAGTATCGAAATGAATAACGGTCCTGTTGATGTTTTTGAAACGGGCTTACTACTGGCATACGCTTACCCCGAACGCATAGCGTCCGCGCGCCCTGGCAATAACGCTCAGTTTCAATTGGCGAATGGAAAAATTGCTATGATTGGGCATAAAGATGATCTCGCGCACGAGCCGTGGTTAGCAGTGGCTCATATGGATTTGAGAGAAGGTCTTGGAAAAATATTTTTAGCGGCTCCTTTGAATCCTAAAGATTTAAAATCACTTGTAAAAGAACAGGAGGTTATAACCTGGGACACGCGAAGAGGCGGGCTAATAACGAGTAAAGACTTGCGCATCGGAAGTATTGTTTTACAATCTAAACCGCTTCAAACAGCAAATCCCGAACTCGTTGCCGAAGCTATTTCAATTGCAATCAAAACAGATGGTGAAACACTTTTGTCCTTTGATGAAAAGATGGCTCAATTGCAAAATAGAATTCTAAGTTTAGCGAAATGGAATCCGAATGAAAACTGGCCACATGTGCGCACTGAAGAATTACTTCTCGCAAATAAAATTTGGTTAGGTCCTTATTTAAAGAACATTAAAAAACCCGACGATCTTAAAAAATTAGACCTCAGCGAAGCCCTTTATCATTCGTTAGATTGGGAAAAACAACAGGCATTAAATTCTTTAGCTCCCGCGAAAATAGAAGTTCCAAGCGGATCAAAAATAAACATTCAGTATTTTCCTAGTGGCGCTACTCCTGTATTATCAGTACGCTTACAAGAAGTGTTTGGCCTGAGTGATACACCTATTCTTAACAACGGAAAAACTAAAATGGTGATGCATTTGTTATCTCCGGGTTATAAGCCTGTTCAAGTAACCTCTGATTTAAAAAGCTTTTGGAACAATTTATATTTTGAAGTGAAAAAAGAATTGCAACGTCGCTATCCAAAACACTCCTGGCCGGATGATCCGTGGACGGCTGCTGCTGTGGCTAAGGGTAGAAGCCAAAAAAAATAGGCGCAAAGTATATCCCCTCTTAAGAGCCTGTCCCGAAACGACTTCGGGAGGGTGCCCGAAGGGTGGGGAGAAAAATTAAAAAGTTTATGGAAAGAAATAACCAGTATAATAAAAATCTTAAACCCTTTGCAAACGAAAACCGCAACGCCATGACAAAGGCCGAAGCCTGTCTATGGAAATTTGTTTTAAGAGGTAAAAAGCTAGGCTTTACGTTTAACAGACAAAGACCAGTTCTTAATTATATTGCAGATTTTATGTGTAAAGAACTGAAATTGATAATAGAAGTAGATGGCTACACACATTTACTTGAAGATGTAATAAAAAACGATCTTGTAAGGCAAACTAACCTAGAAGAAGTTGTTTTCAAAGTTATTCGTTTTAAAGATGAAGAGCTTCTTAAGGAAATTGATCGGGTACGGATGGTGATTCTCGAAACACTAGAACAATTAAAAGCCAATTCCTAACTTTCCTCCCCCCTACCCCACTCAAGAGGGGGAA
>Ga0105046_10002573_pt1 | contig 28653 bp, 12 predicted proteins | sample MAT03_FD_78385 | JGI IMG/M metagenome (GOLD analysis project Ga0105046, IMG submission 78385) | Freshwater microbial communities from Lake Fryxell liftoff mats and glacier meltwater in Antarctica - MAT-03 (megahit assembly) | ecosystem: Environmental > Aquatic > Freshwater > Ice > Liftoff... | reverse complement strand
TCGGACGGATCGAGAACCTGCTTGACCACCATCTGCGTCAGCGGGGCATCCTCGGACAGCGTGCCCACGGTGGCCCCGAGCGTGGCGTGGTCGGTGTCGATACCCGCGTATAGGTGACCGAGGAAGTTCTTGATCTGATTGATCGAGATCGCGTAGCCCACGCCGGAGTTCACGCGACCGCGTTTCTCGAACGAGCCGCGACCGTTAATGCCGATCAACTCGCCCTGCATGTTGAACAACGGGCCACCGGAGTTGCCTGGGTTGATCGAGGTCTCGATCTGGATGCAGTCGGTGTATTCCAGAAGCCCCTTGCCTTCGGGCGGCTGGTAGCGGTTCGTGCCGCTGATGACGCCGTAGGTGACCGTTGGGGTAAAGTCCATTGCCAGCGAGAACGGGTTGCCCATCGCCAGCGACCAATCCCCGATGCGGGACTTGTCGCTATCCCCGAGTTTCACGAACGGGAACGGCTTGCCTTTTTCCTTGGGGAGCAGCTTGATAAGGGCAACGTCGCCGACCTTGTCCTGCCCGACGAGTACGGCATCGTACAGCGCGCCATCAGCCAACCCGGCCTGCATAACCGGCCCAGTCGGTTGGACAACGTGGAAGTTTGTGAGGGCATAGCCGTCGGGAGAAATTATGACACCCGAGCCAACACCCTGCCCGCCTTGCATGCAGACGGCGACGACGGCGGGGTAAACCTTCTTGATGGCGGCAATGCGTTCGGTCTGCGCATCGAGAACGGTCTTCTCAACCTCAATGGGAGCCGCGCCCAGAAGCGAAAGCGTGAGCAGCGAGGGAACCGCCAGTGCCACGGCTAGCCGAAGGTGATTCAAGGCACGGAACACGGATCGGGTCATCTCAGGAGTTCCCGCGAGGTTCAAGGGGTGATAGATTTTGCGTGGCCGAGATTGAGGCAATGAGCGATGTATTTCGTTTAGCGTTGTCCCCAACGGGGACAACATTTCCGGCCAGTGCGTTTACTTCTGAATGCGAGCGTCGGCCAGCACGACGCGGTCGCCGATCACGGGCGAATCGCCTTCAACGATGACTCGCAGTTGCTTCGCGCCCTTCACATCGAGTACGATCGGCTTGGGCTTGTCCTTGCGGCGGATCGTCTCGGAGAAGACGACTTTGCCATCGAGTTCGATGGTGACTTTCGCGCCAAGATTGGCGTCGAGCGCACTATCGGGCACCCCGAGGACAGCGCGGAAGTCGCGGTAATCGCCACCGATGTTGTAGGTCAGTTGGGTGTCCGAGGCGATGACAATCCCCTTGGGGTAGGGTGGGTCGTTGCCGAGCTTCAGCGCTTCGCCAGCCACGCCCACATCACGGAGAACTGGGGGAGCCACATTCACCCGCAAGCCTTTTTCGTCGGCCGGGATGGCAGGAGCATCCACTTGTGGTTCGAGGTCTGAGAGGTAAGCGACGTTCCCTTGGGCGTAATCGAACTTGGCGACTCCGGTGACCGACGGATATTTGACTACGACGCCTGAAACCGTTGTGACGACAACCCCGTCGCTTCCGAGTTGGACCGACTGGGCAACGAGGACGTTGCCGAACACATCGAGAACCTTGCAAATCATCGGAGGAACCTGGGCAGGCGTCGGCTGAGCGAACACGAGGCCGCCGGTCGCGCGGGACTGGAGCAAGGGCGGGTCGGCCTTCTTGCCGCCTTCCAGTTCAAAATCGAACGTTTTCCCGTCGTCGCTGCCGGCGAGAACGGTGCCTTGTGTGAAGTTGAGGCCGTCGGCTTCGCGCATCACATACATGTCGCGTTTGCCTCGGTTGACGAGGATTTTCTTCCACGCCTCGCGGCTCTTGGTGTCTTCGGCTCCCCGCATGACGGAGAACACCGCAGTCAGCGGCAACTCGAACGTCGGAGCGGTCACGCCGGTCGGAATGGTGAGCAACTCGGCTTCGATCTTTCGGCCCTTGACGGAGAACTTGCCCGCCCGGAAGGTAGAGCCGTCGGTGAGTTCGATTTCGTTTACCCGCTGGTCTTTGACAAGCGGTGAGACTTTGTGGCCGAGGTCGATCAGGATGACCTCTTTGCCCAAAACGGTGACCTTGGCTTCGCCTGCGGTGAACGTCACACCCTGGGCGTCGATGCCAACCAGCTTGCCCGTGAGTTTCTTGCCGCCACCGGTGGTCAGGTCATCGGCGTGAGCGGCCGCGGCGGCAAGCCCGAGGGTGAGGGCAACCAGCAAGCGGCGGGTGAAGGGCATGGTCGGAGTCTCGAAGGTGTCCATTGGCAAGGAAGCGGCGAGCGATGAAGTACAGCGAGCGAGTGTGGGGCGAAGTGGGGAGTGGGAGCAGGTTGCCGGGTTGTTTTGGAAGCGGTCGGGCGGCGACCGCGATGGCCACCGCCCGAGTTCGCTACTGCGTTACCGATGTCAGTTGGTCTTGAAGCCGTGGACGCGGTTCAGCGACTTGAAGTATTCGTCGATGACCGGCTTGTACTTGGCGGGGACATCGCGGGTGATGTCATCGATAATCTTGGCTCGCTTCTCCGGGGGCAGGCCGCCCCATTCTTCGGCGATCTGGCGGAGTTGCTTATCGTTGGGGACATCCCCTTTACCGCTGCCACCCATGATGGTGCTGTCGGGGGCGGGGGCGTTCGGGTTGATGCTGCCGCTGCCGGGCTTGTCGCCGGGAGCGCCGCCACCGGGGCAGTTGCCACCGTTGGCCTGGCCGGAACCGGGCTTGTTCTTGTTTTCCATCTCCTTGATGAGTTCATCGAGGCGGAAGACGATCTTCTTCTGGATGTCCTGGGTCTTTTCGCCACCGCGGGCGAGTTCGAGCCGGCGACCGCTGTTGTCCATCAGGCGTTCGATGTTCGAGAGGTCCTTCGGGTTGGCGGACCAGTTCTGCATCTCGAAGAACATCAGCGTGGCGACCATCTTGTAACGGTCGGGGGCGTCGGCCACATCATCGAGGAGTTTGATGATCGAGCCGATAGCCGGTTCCTTACGCATGGTGGCGTGTTCGGAAACGGCCTTGAAGAAGTAGAATGCGGCCGGATCGACGGCGGCTTCCGGGGTGCTAATGGCGTTCAGGGCGTCGAGGGCTTCCTCGTACACCTTCTTGCTCGCGGCGGACTTGGCGAACGCCAGGGCGAGGTTGGTGCGGAAGAAGGCGTCCTGCTTGGCGTCCTTCAGGATCGCGGGCACCTCGGCGGGGGCCGGCGCGTCGATCTTGCGGACGTTGGCCAGGAGGGCGGCGGCTTCGGTGTTGCCCAGCGCCAGCGCATCGGCGGTGCGGTCGAGAACGGACTTGCTCTCGTCGGCCCACACCTTGTTGAAGGCGGTGGCGTCGAACTTGTTGACCGACTTCAGCCAGGCTTCGGCTTTGGCCTTGGCGGCTTCGGGGGTCGCGGCCTTCAGGGTGCTGAACCCGAAGTCAGGCTTCTTCGCCGGTTCGGCGGCGAAAGCCGGGGTGGCATCGAAGGCGGCCAGGCCCGTCGAGAGGACGGCGGCGGCGAACAACTTACGGATCTTCACGGAAAAAGCTCCTCGTTCGCGGAAAGTGTTGGGATGGGTTTGCGTTTCGAGTGTGGAGAGTTTCGGTTGAGACCGCCTGGCTGACTCGTTGGGAGCAAAGCGGCTCTGTCAGGAAGACGACCGGTTGGGAGCAACCTAACCACCGGTCGAACGAACATCGTCTTCATCACATGCGACTTTACCCTGCGGCAATGGGTAACACAACTGAATTTACTCGCGATGCCGCAAGCGGCAGAAGTCGCAGCTTCCAACCTCTCACGGCTCCATTCTGGCCGCTTGCGGCATCGCGGTAAACGTTAAACGTTACTGATTGGCCTGAGTGGCGATCTTGTGCAGCATGTCCTGGAGCACCTTCTGGCGGTCGGAAAGCTGCTTGAGTTCGCCCTGGATCAGCGTGTCCTTGGCCTGTTCGCCGGGGTCTTGCTTGTTGTACCCGATGGTGCGTCGGTTGACCTGCTCCTGGAGCGACTTCACGAGCTTCAACTCGTTGATGAGGTCGATGAGCTTCTTGTCCGGCGGCTTGCCGTTGGCGTCTTTTGGCTCGCTCGGCATCGGGGGCTTGTTCTCGAGGTCTTGTTTGGCCTTCTTGAGGGCGTCCTTCATCATCGTGAGTTGCTCGATGATGTCTTCTTCGATGCCCTGGGTTTGCTTCTCGACGCGGGCTTCGTTCAACCGCTTCTGGACGGCTTCCATATCGCCCTTGACCTGGTTCAACACGCCGGCGAACACGACGGCGGAACCTTCGCCTTCCATCAACTTCAGCGTTTTATCCGCTTCGACGACGATGCTCAGTTCCTTGTCGGCTTCACCTTGCGACTTCTGGATGTCGGCCTGGCTCTTCGCCCCCTTGGCGGCGATGATGCCGGCGTCGAGTTTCTTGGTCGCTTCGTAGACTTCGATCTGCATCCGGAGCATGCGGCCGACACGTTCTTCGAGGTTGGCGAGGAGCTTGGCGAGTTCCTTTTCGCGGAGTTGTTTCAGGCGCTTTTCGAGTTCCGCGAGGGCCTTCTGGAGGGCGTCAATCGCCTTGTCCTGCTTCTTGCCGGCTTCGGTCGGCTCGTTCTTCTTGATGTCGTCCTCGGCCCCCTTCTGCTCGGGAACGGCCTGCTGAACGTTCTCCTGGGCCGGGTCTTTGGCACCCATCGGAGGAGGCATCCCACCCATCGGGGGCATGCCACCACCCATCGGGGGCATGCCGCCACCCATCGGGGGGCCGCCGGCCGGCTTACCCTGGCTCGGTTGGCCAGCCATCGGCATTCCGGGCATCGGCATCCCGGACATCGGCTTGCCTTCGCCACCCATCTGGCCTTCGGACGGCTTCGGCTCGCCCTTGCCGTCACCTTGAGCCTTGGCGTCGCCGGCCATCGGCTTCGGCTCGCCCATCATGCCCATCGGGGGGGTCTTGGGGTCCATCGGACCGGGCTTCGGCTCGCCACCGGCCTTGGGGTCGCCGGGCATGCCGGCGTCTTTGGGGGATTCCTTGTCGCCGCCTTTGGGGTCCATCATGCCGCCCATCGGAGCGGGCTTCGGTTCGCCGCCGCCTTTGGGGTCCATGCCCATGCCTGGCATGGGGTCTTTGGCATCGCTCTTATTTTCCTTGGTGTCCGGCTTGGCTTCGGGGCTGGCTTCGCCAGGCTTGGTTTCGGGCTTGGTTTCGGCCTTATCGTCCTTGCCGGCGCTGGGGTTGCCGCCGTCTTTCTTTTCCGGCCCGAGCTTGTCAGCGGTCTTCTGGGTGCGTTCGGCGAGTTCCTTCTGCTCCTTGGCGATCTTGGCCGGGTCGCCCTTCCCTTGGGTGCGGGCGGCGAGGTTTTCCTGGTCGCGCTTGTGCTTTTCGATTTCTTCGATGAGCTTCTTCAGTTCGGCGATCTCACGCTTAATCTTGGCCCCTTCGTCCTCGGTGTCGAGGGTGCGGAGAATCTCTTCGAGTGCTTCGACGAGCTTCTTGTCCTGGCCGATGATTCGGTTGAACTCGCCGGTGCCGGGGGTGCCGCTCAGACCCTTGATGAGGTCTTTGAAGAGGTTGTCGACGCCCTTTTCGGCGGCGAGCGTGAGGGCGGCGCGGAGGGCCTTGGCTCGTTCGCGTTCGTCGGGGTTCTCGCTCTTTTCCCACTTCTGGGCGAGGCGGAGCATCGCGTCGGCGAACTGCTTGTAGAGTTTGGCGTTCTCGGCCTGGGTGCGGTTAATGTCGTCGGGCTTGATTTGGGTGGTCGGGGGCACGGGCGGCTGGGCCGTCAGCACCGACGTGAGGGCGAACAGACCGAGCGTCGCGGCGAAAGCCATCGCTGGTAAGTTCTTCAACGGACGGAACATGAAAACCTCCTCGCGGATCGGGAAACTTCTCTCGGACTTTATTGTGACGACCTGTTGCGGGCATTCCAACTACTAACTGGGGAAAACCCCACTTCCACAGGCAGGTCGTTACAGGGGCGTTACGGAACCAGGAGAGATGGGGTCACGATGATCTATACAATCGTGGGCGCAGCGTGCGGCAACGGACGAGGAAAAAAATCGGTACTGGCTGATTATTCTGAGCGCAGCCGGGATTGACACATTTGCTGACACGGTGTGGCGTCGAGAGATACGCGAAGGCCGCCAGGGGTTTCGTTGCGCCGCGCTACACTTCACCCGCTGGCTACTCGCCGGTCGCCCTCCGGGCTGCTAAAGAGGCTCCAGAAGCTGTTAGCTCCAGAAGCGATGAGCAAAACAAACCGGGCATCAGTACCGACTTCCAACGAATCGATGCTCGAGCTTTTCGTGCTGAGAGCTTCTGGAACTAACAGCTTCTGGAGCCTTTTTAGCCCGGATGGGCGTCGGATGGTAGCCAGGGGTGGAGCGCTTCGCGCAACCCCTGGCGTGAGGCGTCTGGGGCGACCGCTACACGCGAATCGGACTACTTCACGACGATCTTCAACTCGACCTTGTCGCCGGCCTCGGGCGTCAGCGTCACGGTGAATTCGCCCGCGGTGGTGCCAGCCTTCACGTCGTACTCGAAGTCGAAGTTATTCTTCTCGAAGTCGAGTTTCAGCATCGCAGGCACGACAATTGACGGGTCGGAACTCGTGACACTGATATTCAGGACGTCCAGTTCCTTACCCCGGAACTGTCGCCAGCTAACTGCCTGCTTGATCTTCTTGGTTTCGCCCTTCGCCAGGAAGAGTTGCGGCACCGCCCCGAGTTCAGGCGTGGTTGCCACCAGCCTGCCTGCCGCCTCGCGCTGCCATTTCACGATGGCCAGGCCGATGGCTTCCTGCCGTTCCTTGACGGACTTCAGCAAGTTTTTGAGGCGGTCGCGGGTTTGTGCCTCGCCAATCTCGACGCGGATGGAGACGATTTCGCGTTCGAGAAGCGCGAGGGCCGTGTCGGCGTTGACGACGAGGCTTGGGTCGGGCCAGCGGTTCACATCGAACGCATTCTGGGCATCGCCCATGAACTTCTCGGTCTCGGGGAAGGTGGCCTTGGGCCGGAGCGTACCATCGCGGACGAGGGCTTCTTCCAACGGCGTGACGGGTTGCGTTTCGACACCTTGAACGCGGTCGAGGCGGTTGGCCCGCTTGCCGTTCTCGAAGAGAACTTTGTCCTCAAGTTGGTTGTAGGCGCACTCGTATTCGATGCGGCGGAAGTCGCGGCCCACGGACTGCACGGCTTCGCGGGCCTTTTGAACGTCCTGGAGCGCATCCTTGGAGCGGACCCGCACGGCTTCGAGGTCGGCGAGGTCGTGGTTCGTGAGCGAACTCTTGCCGCGAACGAAGTCGTACTTGCCACGAGCCGAGCCGAGTTTCTTGATGGCGTCATCGAGTTTGGTCGCTAACTTTTCCTCATCGTCGCCGATCTTCACGAGCAAATCGCTACTTGACACGATCCGGAACGCGATGGGTTCGTTGCGGCCGAGCGTCGGGCCGGTGTCGAAGTTGGTGTCGGTGGCTTCGATGGTCAGGTACAAGTCGTACTGCGGTTGGGGGTCGCCCTGCGCGACTTCGAGGTTCAGTTCCTTCACGTCGAAGAAGTCGCCCTGGACTCCCCACTTGAAGCTCTTGAGTGTGCCATTGGGGTTCTTTTCGACCCGTGGGATCAGTTCGGTGCCCAACTGGATGCGGTCCACGAGGGTGGGCTTCGTGGTGGTGACTTTCGGTTCGGGAAGCAGATCACGCTTAATGCGTTCGAGCGTGTCGCGCGTCAGTTTCTTGTTGAGGTCGTCGAACTGGCCAAGCACGTAGGTTGGGGACTTCTCGGAGTTGGTATCGTCGCCCCGCACCTGGTTGAAGTAGTCGGCGGAGGAGAGGACGAGGGAACGCAGGTCGCCACCGGCGGCAGGGCCGGGCAGAGCGCGGACGAACACGGAGGCGCGGGCACTTTGAACGGCCGCGGCGTCGCTGGGTTTGTAGCTGGCCTTGTACATGACCTTGCTCAAACCGCGGTCGTCGTGCAGGTTGCTCTCGGGGTTGAACGGAATCTTGGCACGCGGCGTCACCCAGTATTCCTTCCCGACGCGGCGGATAACCTGGGTGGCGAGTTCGACTACAGGGCCTTGATCTTCCGTAACCTGGATCGAGAACTCGCGCTTGTTGCCGACGTTATCCTCGTTGAAGAACTCGACCTCGAACTCCACGGCGGACTTCGGGCGGTCTTCGGCCTTGAAGGCGATCACGAAGGTGCCGTGAGCGTCGGATTCCCCAGGCTTGTCAGGTTTCGGCTCCTCAATGGTCTCAACCAGGAGTGGGACGGGTGCGGCGGAACCCGGCTTGGCTCCGGGGAAGCGGCCGACTTTCGGCGTGGCGAATGCACGGGTGATGGGCTTGTCGGTCTTCCCGGTGATGATGAGTTCGCTTCCGACGGGCACCACGGTGAGTGTCCGGTTGCCGCTGAGCGACAGGGCTTCGGGCTTCATCGTTTGGCGAAGGCCCGAGAGCGCGGCGTACCCGGCACCTGAAGGCGAAGCGTAGTGCAAGTACGCGGGTTGGAACTCGGCTTTGACGAGCGAAATCAGGGCTGGCGGCGCGATCAGCGTGATGGGCCGCTGCGGCGTCTTGTAGTCCTCGGCACTGACGCTGAAGAGCACGTCTTCGGTTAGCCCGGTGATGTCGCCGGCGTACTCGCTGTTCCCTTGCGATTGCAGTTCGCCGCCCGGCACGCGGCGCTTCAACCCCGTGTATTCGAGCGACACCTTCTCTGGCTTGCCGAGCTTGCGGAGGGTGCGACCATACGACGGGCTGTCCGCCATTTCTTCGAGTTTCTCGAACACCTTCTGGAGCGACTCGTACCCGTCCAACCCCATCGCGTTGTTCAGTTGGCCGCGGATGGATTCGTCTTCGAGAACCGAGTCGGCTGTCCACTCCTCGAAGGTGCCCGGGAGCGAAACCTTCTGGTTTGGGTCACTGGAGTTCGTGGGGAACTGCGGAACCGGGATACCGACAAACGATTCGGTAACGTCGGACCACATCAGCGGCCGCCACCCGTCGGGCTTGGAGCGATCGGCGATCACCCAGCGGTAAACCTTGACGCGGACACGGGGCTTGCCGCCACGGGCTACGCGGATGCCGCGCTCGCTGACATCGAGAAGTTCGACAAGCGCTCGCCGCGGCCAGGGGGTGTTCAGCATCAGGACATCGCGTTCCGCCAGAATCATCGAGACGTGATAGCACTTCCAGGCGGCGCGGGCCGGTTGCACTTCCCCGGCGGCGACGGCGTGACTGGCGAACCCGAAACTGAGCAAGCCGAGAACTGAGCCGACCGCGAGCATCGCCATCACCCGAAGCCGACGCCAGTTGAACGCCTGCGACACGGGGAGTTTCGCGACCCGTTCTCGGGCCTCTTCGATGGTCTTGCGGATCATTGCCCCCGAGTAGCCGTACTTCGCGGAACTCTCGACGTTGGCGAGTTCGATCGCCGTGATGAGGCGGTCGCCGAGTTGTTTGGGGAACTTGCGTTCGAGGACGAGCGCGAGCGCCGGATACGAGAAATCCTTGGTGTATCGGCGGATGATCCGGAACACGAGGATGAACCCGAGGACGCCGAGCGCTCCCAAGAGGGTGACAATGCGAATCCACCGGCCAGTGTCTTGCGCCCAGTCCCAGGTGAACGCCCGGAACACGCCGTAGTCGAAGACCAACGCCAAAGTGAACCAGGCGACGACGAACAGTAACGCCGAAAGTACGCCCTCAAGGAGGACATACGTTCGGATGAGGCCGCGGAGTTGATCCAACGGGTTGTAAACCCGGTTGTCGCCGGATGTCGGTTTGGCCGGGGTGCCTGTCGCGGTCGCCATTGTCTTTACCACGAGGTATGTTTTGTTCGGAATCAGTGCGGATATCACCGTGGCGAGCGGTCGGCGTGAGCCGACTGTTCTGCGTTGCGGGGACCAGAACAGTCGGTTCACACCGACCGCTCGCCGGGTGTGTGATTTACGCCAATCGGAGCAACTTGCGTGTCAGCCATTCCCAGCATAGCAAGAAGACCACGGTGAACAGTACCCAGTTCACGGCGACCATCTCGGCCGGCCACCGCTTCTTGGGGGTGACCATCTTGGGTTCCTCGTCGTTCTCGGTTCCGGGCAGAGCAACCGCGTCTTCATCTCGGGGCTGCGAGAGGGTCGCGGCGCTTTGGAACACGCGGGGACCACGGTTGAAGAACTGCCGCAGCGGCGTAGCCGGGCGGGGGTTGTCTTCGGGGCGCAACGCGAAGCCGAGGCTGTCGCGCATCCACACTTGACGGCCTGTGTACCGATACTGCCGCGTGGGGTCCGTGGATTCGGTGCGGAACGTGTCGTCCGTTTGGCCGATCTTGAACAACTGAATCTGTTCATCCCAAAGGTCGTCTCCTGGGCCGCGGTTGTCGAACGGTTCCACCTTGGTCTGGAAGCACTCCGGGATCAACTTTAGGCTTGCCTTGTCGGTGAGCTTGAACGCCAACTTCGGGACGCCGTTGTCGCGGGGCAAGCCCTTGGCGAGGTCGGCCTTGAGCTTCTCCGGAATCCGACTTTGGAACGCGCTGTCGAAGTCGCTCGCCATCGCCAGCCAGGCGACCATGTCCGGCTTCGTCACGTCCATTTCGAGGTCGGACTTCAGCACATTGAACTTGCCCGTGAGGGTCTCGGCCGTGCTATCAGGGACATCCACGACAACGTAGTAATCCGCATCGCCGGGCGGGTAAACCTTGGGGTCGGCGGGAATCTGACCCTTGAAGTAGCCGTCGTCGCCAGGAGCCAGTGAAAGCGGGAACGGCCCACCTGGGAGAATCTTCTTCTCGCCGTTGGGGAGAACCTGCATGATGTTGAACTTCGGGTCGATGGCACCCTTGGGGTACGGCTTCGCGGATGTATTCAGGATTTGCGCCTGAACGCGAATGGGACTCCCGGCGATGACTTCCTTGGTCACAAGCACGCGGCCGCGCGACGCCTTCACGTCCCGCTTCGCGGCCATGTACTTCATGAACTTGGCCCAGTACCGCTCGTAGTAGTCCTTTTCGTAAGCGTACATCCGGTACACTTCGCCGGAGCCGACGAACGCGGTGCGGAACCCAGCGTCGGGCTTGCTCAACACGAGCCAGGGTCGGGTACTTTTCTTCCGCTCGAAGTCCTCGTCCACGAACTCCGCCAACACGACCGCGCCAGGCTTGATGTCGCGGATCGGGTAGCACGAATAGAACCCGCGCTTGGGCTTCAACTCGATGGTGTCGTCCTTGTTCAGGACGTACTTATCGCGGTCGGTGAAGAACCGCTCCCAGCCCGCGATGGGGTCGTTAACGGGTTCCTTGCCGTCATTCTTTTCGACAACCGGCGGGTCGTCGATCTTCAGCAAGTCGGACGCCAGCATGGGCTTCATGTAAAGTCGGCGCGGGGTCCGCGGCGGGACGATCTTGGCGGCGATGGCGATAGCATCATCAGGGTCCACGGGCAGTAGATCAAGGATCGGCCGCATGCGCTTCTGCTCGGGAGTGAGGTCCACACCCGGTTTGACGGGTTCGACCCGCGCGAGTTGCCAGGTATTGATCCGATCCGCGACGAAGATGAACCCGCCGCCCTGCCGTTCCACCCACGTCTGGAGGGCTTCGGTTTGCTCCTGCGAAACCTCTGTCCAGTCCGGGTCGAACGCGATGATGAGGTCGTATTCGTTCAGGTTGTACGGCTTCTCTTTGGGATCGATGACCTTTCCCGAGAGGTCGAGTTTCGTCGGAAACCGCAGGATAACCGTCTCAGTCGGGTTGGGCGTGAGTTCGCCCTTCATGCCGGCTTCGTTCTGAACGAGCAACGTGACGGTGGCGCGGTTTTCCAGCACTTCGCGGGACAGGAACGTCCGGACGAACTGGAACTCGCGGCTCGGCGCGGCGGTGATGAGCAGCACGCGAATCTTCTTCTGGGTCACCGTGATGCCCGGTCGGTCGCGCACATGCTCGGGGTCGGGGAACACCTCGTTCTCGTCCTTCGGGATGCGAGCGCGAACGGTCCACTTCCCTTCACGGAGGACGGGTTTCTTGATCGCGGCACCGACGGATTCGACCACGAGAGCGCGAGCCTTGGGGTCGGTGCTGGCGGCGAACTGCGCGGGGTCGATCTCGAACTCGACCGAGCCGTGCGGCGGGTCGCCCGGCATGAACGTGATGGTGTACGGTGTCGCGGAGCCTTTGGTCTTGTCCTTGCGGCTGTCCTCAAGCGTGTAGTCGGCCGCTGCGGTTTTGGGGTCTTTGCCTGGGCCGTAGAGATCGAGTTTCACGGTCACGGTCTTGCCCGCGAGGTTCGAGCCGTCGGCTTCGACGGAGACCTTACCGCCTTCGTCGGGCGACATCACATCGTCGGCTTGGACGTCCGAGATGTTGATGCTGGAGTTCTGCCGATCCTCACCGACGGCAATGGTGAACACCGGAATGTTCTTGTCCTTCGCCAACTTGCGGAGTTCGCGGTACTCGGAATCCGAGGCGAGGTTGCTCCGCATGTCGGAGAAGACGATGACGCCCTGAACCATGTTGGCGGATTCGCGGTCGATGGCCGCCGACACCGACTTGGGAACGTTCGTCCCCGAGGCGATGGACTTGGCCACGTCAATACGCCGCTCCAACCGCTCGATGTTCAGAACGAGAATGTCGGTGTCCGAGTCGGACAAGTCCTTGACGAACGTGGCGGGGGCCGGTTTGCCTTCGAGTTTCGCCTTGTTCCGTTCACTTGTCCATTCTTTGGCTCGCATGGACCATTTCGCGGCCCACTCAGCCCAGTTGTTCGGCTCAACCTTGTCGCTGCCGACGCTTGGCTTGGGACCATTCCAGTCCGCCGGGTCCGTCGTGTTCTTCAGCACCGTCAAGCCAGTTTCCGACACGTCTTTGGTAAGAAACGGGCGGAAGTCGTACATGGCGAAGTCGCGCCAGTCCTGGACAGTCCAAGGGGCCGACGCCCTCGTGAGTTCGCGTGGGCTTTCGTCGAGCCGCGAGCCGAACGGGTAGATGTAGACCGGGTTAGTCTTGATAATGTTCTGGAGGAACGCCACGTCCGCGTCGGCAAGGAAGTCGATCAGGTAGTCCATGCGGGTCTTGGACTTCTTCCCCCCTTTGAGCGTGATCTCGTCGCTGACGCGGGTCATGCTCGGCGAAATGTCGATCAGCACGATCACACGGGACCGCTTCTCCGATCGCTCCCATGTCTGCCGGGCGGGCAGCAGGAAGACGAAGCACAGGATGGCGTACACGGCAATGCGGAGAACCGCCAGTTTGACCGCCCACCACCAACGGACGGACCGGCTGTCCTTGATGTACATCAGGGTCACGAAGACCGACCCGAGCGCGAAGACGCTCCCAATGAAGATGTACCACGATCGCTCGTTGGACTCGGTAAGCGACGCGAGGTCCGAAGACCCGGTCTTGGTCCGTGCCGTGTCGGCGTTGTAGAACGCGACCAGAACCCAGATGGCAAGCAAGGCAACCGCAGCGGTGGAGGCCCAGCCCAGCCAGTACAGGGTGGCGTCGGGTTTCGCGCCGCCGTGGGTCTTGCGATAGTGGTAGCCGTACCCGATGCGGGAGACGACGGCGAGAATCGCCAGCACCAACGGCAGGATGGGGACGGAACCCCACAGGTCGTCCACGAACTGAGGGAACGACTCCGCGACCCGCCGGAGAACGAACTCGCTCGTCGGCGGCGCGGGTGCGGCGGTGGTCGCGTCGGTCACTTGGCTAATCGGGTCCATCGGGTGCTCGTCCGCGGTGAGTCGTTAAATGTCCGTTCGGGGAACACGAATGCCCCATCGGCGCAATCAGGAGGCGGAACCGCCGGGCGGGGCGGTGTCGGTGTCGGTTGGCAGAGCCGTGCGACCGGCGAGGGCGGCCGCGGCGCTCGGCGCGAACGCTTGCAGGTCGTCCGCTCTGCGGTGGTAACTGAGGCGAACGGCCATCGCCTGCTCGAAGATCAGGATGAGCAGCAGGAGCAGGAATATCCACCGCCCGCTGGAAAGGTCCGTCGGCTTCTGTTCTAGCTTTTCGAGCCAGGAGTTGTCCTCGGGCGAGTGGACATCCTCGGCACCCTTCGCGACCGTCTTGAAGTCGGCCGTCCCTGCTCGCCGGAGGTCGCTTTCGCGGTCCGTGTCGAAGTTGAACACAGCGGCGAGGTACTCGATTTTCGTGGCCGGAGCGTTCTCCGGGTCGCTTGCCCGTTTCTGCCACGTCAGGGCGAAGGTGTACAAGCCCGCTCGGGTCGTGTCCTTGAAATTCAAGCGGTCCGCACCATCCTTGGCGTCGAGCGCGAAGGTCTTGGCTTCTTGACCGGGGATCGGATCGCGGGTCGGGGTGATCGTCTGGGCGGCCTTCGAGGTGCCGGGATCGTATGTCAGGAACGACGATGCGACAGTCGGCTTATAACGAGCGGTCTCGAATGTCCCCTCCATCGCGGAGCCGAGAACCCGGTTGTCGTCGGAGCCGCCGCCCGAAAGGTACTTCTGCAACTCCGTCATGATCGCCACCCACCCGGAGGTGCCAGGCCCGTAGGGCCAGTCGGTCCAGGGCGCGGCGATGGGGATCGTGAAGATCGCCACGCGACCGCCACCATAGGGCCGGGCGACGTAGAGCGGGTCGCCGTATTTGGCGGAGTCGCGGAGGGATTGAGCCATGCTCTTGGCCGTCGCCAGTTCGGGGTTGCCCCAGAACTCGCGCAACTGAGCCTCGGCGGCATCGCCTTCCGACACCTGATCGGCGAGGAGGCGGTCCAGGTAGCGGGCGAGTTCGGTGAGCGGGCGGGCGTCGTCGCCGGCCGCCGTGGCGGCGCGAATCTTGTCGAGCAGCCCGTTCACCATGTCTCGGTACTTCTCGAACTTGGGTTCGGTGTACTTCAGGCGGATCTCGTCGTAGAGCCGCTTGGCGGGGGCCTCGTAGTCCGAACTCGGCGACTCGTTTGGCAGGCAGTACAACTCGCGGATGGCCCGGTCTTCGCGCCACTTCCCGATTCGCGGAATCTTCCAGTGTTGGTCGATCCCCACGAACAGGAAGGAACGCTCCACCTTCTCGGCGGTGTCCTTGGAGGCGCTGCCGATGGCATCCTGGTAAATGTTCAGCAGTGCGGGGTGGGTCTTCGCGGCTGAGTCGCGGAGGAGCAAGCGTTTGGCCAGTGTGTAACTGCGCAGGGTCTTGGCCGCGTCGGAGAGCGGTTCCGTGGGCTTGTCCTCCATTGGGAAGGGGAAGAAGCCTTCGCCGTTTTTGTAGAGCATCTTGGCGTAGGCTTCTGGCTTCACGGCCGGCCCGAGGAAGACGCCCACGCCGCCGCCTTCGCGGATGTAACGCTCGAGGTTCTTCACCTGGATGTCGCTGGTCAACTGGGGCACGTTCAGCAAGTAGATGCTGCTGAACTCGCGGAGATCGAGTTTCGCCAAGTCTTCGACCTTGCCGTTCACCCACTCGACGGAGGCGTATTTGGTCTCGAACAGGTTGCGGAGGTAGTAGCTATCGCCGGTCTTGTCGCCTTTGTCGTCGGGGTTGGAGATGACCAGCACGGAGAGTTTCTCGCGCAACTCCACAACGGCGTGACGGACGTTGTCGGTGGCGATGGCATCACCGGCGGCGTTCGAGATCACCGCCGTGACGACGTTGAAGCGGCCGAGCGGGTTTTCCTTGGTGGCAACCGTCGCGCTCGGCTCTTCGAGCGTGACCTGGATGACCCGTGTCCGTTCCTCACCAGACTGGAGGTTCTCGAAGCCGACGCTGGTGATGACATCACCGAGGCCGTTGATGAAGAACTTCACCAGAACGCTGCCAACCGCGGCGTTCCCGTAATTCTTGAGGCGAACCTCGAACTCGGCTTCCCGACCCTTGGCGACGATGCGATTCCGGGGCTTGAACTCCACGATGGCGACATTGTCGCTGAATGGCAGGGTCTTGATGTCGGCCTTGCGGTTCGGGGCGGCACTGTCCACGAGGTGGACTTTGACTTTGACATCGTTCAGTTCTTTCACGGCTTGCTCGATGACACCGGCGTCGCGGTCCCAATCGACCGCTCGCAGGTCGGAGACGACGTAAACCACTTTGGCGGTATCGTCGCCGGTGCGGTCGAGGTATTCCTTGGCCTTTTTGAGAGCCGTAGCAAGCCCAGCCCGCACGGTAACGGGCTTCAACGGCGCGAGCAGTCCCTTTACTTTATCAATGAGGTCGTTGTTGATTGGTTCGGGTTCGCGGGTCTTTTCTTTCTGGGCGTCCGACACGCTGAGAATATCCGTTTCATCCGAAAGGCGGATAATGCGCAGTTTCTGCGGCGTCTCGGCCTTCATGGCCGCGGGCATCAACTTGTCCGTGATGAACGACTTGGCCCGGCTGAAGGCGTCGTTGCCGACGCCGCCCTCGCCGGTGTCCGCCATGCTAGGCGTGTCGTCGAGAATCACGACGTGAACGACGGGGCGTGTCTCCTTGCCGTCTTCGGGGCTGAAGCCCAGGAAGCGAGCGAAGAGCAACCCCGCGAGGAACACGAGTAGGCAGCGGAGGAACAGCAACAGGAGTTGTTCGAGGATCTTCTTGCGGCGCATTTTCTTCTGCGCTTTGAGCAAGAACTCCATCGCGGCCCACTTGATCCGCCGGAACCGCATCCGGTTAATCAGGTGAATGATGATCGGTGTCAAAACCAGGGCAGCCCCGGCCACCATGATCCACGGGTTCAGGAAGAACGACATCATCGGGGCAAATCTCGGTTTCGGGGCATCGAACGCAGTGTGGAGTTGGAACCTTCGTGGGTTCACGCTCCGCTCAGTGCATTCGTCTCACGGTCTCGGTGTGATTCGGACTGTTCGGATTTTGGGGCGAGCGGGACGTAAGCCCCTGTTCAAACCCTCTCGAACAGGGGACTGACGTCCCCCGCTCGCCAAAGACGCGCCAAGATTACTTCCGGGCCGGGGCGGCTCGCTGCGCCATACGCATGAAGAGGAATCGGGACAACACGGCGTCGAGATAATCGCTGGTTCGGACGAGGTTGTAGTCCACGCCGATCTTGGTGCAACCGCGGCGAACCTCGACGAGGTATTCTTCGAGCGCTTCCAGGTAGCCGTCGCGGAGGGAGCGGGGATCGCACAACAGTTGCGGCATCTCTTCCAGCCCCTCGAACCGGGTCATTCCCGAGAAGGGGAACGTGAGTTCGTCGTCGTCGAGGATGTGGAACACCATCACATCGTGGCGGCGGTGGCGGAGCATTTCCAGCCCCTTGAAGAGGGCTTCGCGGTCGCAGAGGAAGTCCGAAAACACGGCAACCAGCCCACGGCTTGGCAAGCGTTCGGCGACCTGCTTCATAATCTCGAGCGGATTGGTCTTGGCCTTCGGGTTGCTGACGTGGAGCGCTTTCACCACCGCATCCATGTGCAAGGCCGAACTGCGGGGCGGGATCACCTGCCGGATGCTCTCGTCGAACGTGATGAGTCCGCAGGAGTCTTGCTGTTTCGTCGTGAGGTAAGCCAGGCACGCGGCGGCGGTTGCCGCGTAGTCGTACTTGTACATCGTGCCCGCGGTGCGGTGCTTGTCGATGCCGTAGAGCATCGACTCGCTCGCATCGACGACGACGTAGGATCGAAGGTTGGTCTCCGCCTCGAACTGCTTGATGACGAACTTCTCGGAGCGTGACCACACCTTCCAGTCGATGCGCCGGAGATCATCGCCGGGCATGTACTCGCGGTGTTTAACGAACTCGACACTTTGCCCATAAACCGGGCTTTTGTGCTGGCCGACCAGGAACCCTTCGACAACCTGCCTGGCTCGCAGTTCAAGCTGCGAAATCCGGGCGATCACCTTGGGATCGAGGAAGCGGCGGGGATCGTCTTCGTTTCTGGCCATGATGGGTTTAACGTTTCAGGTTTAACGTTGAACGTTTAAAGGCAAGGTTAAGTCGTTCAGGTTCGACATTACGCGGTTGCCGACTGATTTTGTGGTGGGGCAGACATTCTTAATCTGCCAAGGCCACCAAGCGAAAACACCACCAACCACTCCAGGGCAGTTATTTCTTCAACGTTAAACGTTAGACTTGCAACGTTAAACGTCGCCTCAAGAGGCAAAAATCTTCTTGAAGCGTTCGTCGCCGGTCAGAGCGCCTTCCTTGTCGGGCGTCTCCTCAAGGATTTTCTTGATGACGACATCGGTAGTGACGCCTTCGGAGGCGGCGGTGAAGTTCGTGAGGATGCGGTGCCGCAGAACCGGGTAGGCGAGCGCCTTGATGTCGTCGGTCGTGACGTGCGACCGGCCGTAGAGCAGGGCGCGAGCCTTGCCGCCGAGAACGAGGTTCTGGACGGCACGCGGACCGGCACCCCAACTCAACCAGTCCTTGATGAACTTCGGGACGCCGGGTTGGCCCACGCGAGTCAATCGCACGAGCGCGAGGCAATAGTGGATAACGTGATCGGTCACCGGAACCTTGCGGACGAGTTGCTGAATTTCGACGATTTCCGCGCCCGTGAGAACCGGGGTGATGTCGTCGTTCTGCACGCCGGTCGTGCGGCGGGCGATCTCGAATTCTTCCTTGAAGCTCGGGTAGTTCACGAACACCTTGAACATGAAGCGGTCCTGCTGCGCTTCGGGCAGCGGGTAGGTGCCTTCTTGTTCGATGGGGTTCTGGGTGGCGAGTACGAAGAACGGGTTGGTGAGTTTATGGCGGACGCGGCCGACCGAGACCGTGCGTTCTTGCATGGCTTCGAGGAGGGCAGCCTGGGTTCGCGGCGGGGTGCGGTTGATTTCGTCGGCCAGCACCATATTGGCGAACAGCGGACCGGGACGGAACAGCAACTCGAAGCTACCCGTGACCGGGTTCTTCTCGATGAAGTCGGTGCCGGTGATGTCGGCCGGCATCAAGTCGGGGGTGAATTGGATGCGGCTGAAGTCGAGCGAGAGGCACCGCGACAGGGTGCTAATCATGAGCGTTTTGGCGAGGCCGGGCACGCCTTCGAGCATGCAGTGGCCACGGGCGAAGAGAGCGATGAGCAACTCCTCGATCACCATATCCTGGCCGACGATGACTCGGTTCAACTGTTGCTTGATGCCGTCGAATGCGGTCTTGAGTCTCCGCATTGCGTCCAGGTCGGAGTCGCCCATCTTCGCGTTCGCGTTCGCGCCTTCGGTGGTCATCTTCGGTCCGCTCTCAAGTTGTGGTGAGTTATTGGAGTGAAAGCTGGCTGAGTCGGGTAACTGTACAGGTTACAGTAGGGTTTTGTTGAATTTCGGGAGTTAGGAATCCGGCCGAGGCGAGAAAATAGGGGATTCGTTTATACTTCACGCGGCCGAAGCTGGCACACAGTTTGAGTCTACCGGCGACCTTACGGTGAGCGGCTCACCACAAGCCAAGACCACGGTGAGCGGCGCACCGTAAGGTCGCCGGTTTGCCACGAACAGGGCAGACCGGCAATGTGTCATTCTCGGCCGCGTGGGGTTTAGCGTTGTCCCCAGCGGGGACAACACGCAAGCGTTTCAATTCGAGCCACGCAAAGTATAAAAGCGAACCGGCAGGCAGGGTCACGACAACCCCGCCTGCCGGCCTGGTTGTTGGCTTTAGCGCTGGTAGATGGGGAGAATCCCCTTCTCCAGTTGCAGGATGGTCAGGTTTACGCAGGTGGCGAAGATTGGCCCGATGTAGCCGCCGGTCCAGCCGCCGGTGGTCTTGTCCTGTTGCTCGATGATGTACGGGAACATGGATTCCTTGTACTTGGTCCAGGTGAGCCAGGTCGCCTTTTCTTCCTTGGGGAACATTTCGCCGTAGCGGTCGTCGCCGAGGACGTACACGAACTGAGCGAAGTAGTAGCTCTGGTACTCATCGTGGGCGATGCGGCCCTTGGCGATGGGAATGTTGTCCTTGCAGTACTTGATCCACTTCTTGGCGAGGTCGCCTTTGTACTGGCCAGCGCTGAAGGAGCAAGCCACGGCGGCCGCGGTGATCGGCGGGCGACCCTGGCCCTTGAGCGCTTGCCCGGCCCCGCCGGCCCAACTGTAAATCACGCCACCGTCTGGGGTGGTGCAGGCTTCGAGGTAGTCCGTGGCCTTCTGGATCGTTTCCTTGGGACACGGGATACCGGCGTTGCGGGCGGCGCGGAGACCTTGCAGTGCGGTGATCGTCACGGAGCCTTCGTCGAAGTTGTTACCATCGGTGGCGCTCACATAGCCCCAGCCGCCAACGTCGATTTCCTTGCCTTCGGGCTTCTTGTACTTCTTGAGCGTTTGCGCCTTGGCGATGAACTCGACAGCTTTCTTGAGGCACTTCTCGAGTTTCTCGCGTTGCTCTTTGTCTTCTTCTTCGCCGTAGACGCTGGCGAGGAACATGGTGCCGAACCCGTGCCCGTACATGTAGCGGGTTGCTTCCGTGGGGTTGCGGACGTCGCCGAGCAGCCCGTTGGGTTGCTGACGGTTTGCCGCGAGGAACCACACTACCGCCTTACTGATCTGCTCGGAATATTTGCCTTCCTTGAGGGTGCTTCCCTCCATCAGGAAGGCCATGCCGGCGAGGGCCGTCATCGTCGTCGGGTACTGGCCACCCTGAGCTTCCCAGTGGCCGTCTTGCGCCTGGGTTTTCTTGAGGTATTCGAGACCTTTCTCGATTGATTCTTCGACTTTCTTCTTGATGTCGTCGGGCTTCTTTTCCTGTGCCACGACGGGCATGGGAGCCGGGACGCAAATCAGGGCGGCAAGCACGCCGACTACGGCAATGGACTGGAACAAACTCCGAAGCATGAGAAACTCTCCGCGTAGGGGAGCGACCGCCAACCGTGCGCAACGGTAGGGGTTGTGGAAAAAGACGGACCACGGGTGGAAACCTAACACCCGCCGTTCACAAAGGCATTCGTTGGGAAGGCACGGGGAGGATCGGGGGGGAGAGAAAGCTTACCCCGATCAGTGCCATCCTTACGGCCCGGCGTGTCGAACTCGGCAGACTTCACTTTGCAAGACCAAAGTTATCAGCTATCAGCTATCAGTTATCAGCTAACAAGTCACGGAATCTTCCGGAGTCTCTTGGCTCATTGGTTTGGCTGATAGCTGATAGCCGAACATCCATCACGGGGTTCCGGGCTTCCCGCCGTCGTCGGGCGAGATGAAGATTCGCAAATCACTCCGATTTAGGTCGATGGTGCCGTTCTTCATGTTCACGGTCAGGTTATAGAAGAACTGGTTGTTGTAAGGGATCGTCCGTTCCAGGATGAGTCGGCCGCGAGCCTTCTCGATGATGACGACCGGGTAAGTGGGCTGGCCGTTCCCGCTCGTGACGGGGCCAGCCGCAATGATAACCGGGAGTTCGGCGAACTGTTCGAGAATAAGCATCTGATTCTCGAACAGACCGTTGCCGTAATTCCAGAGCCGTTTTCCGGTGCCACGGTCGAAGGCGTAGAGCGGGCCGTTGATGTTGTGCATGCGGAGCGTGACGTTGTACACCGGTTGGCGGCGCTGGCCGGTGGTGGAAGGCAGCGTGGGGTCGCGGTCCAACACCATGTAGAAGCGGTCGGCGTCGGCGAACAACTGGGCTTCGACGCACGGCTTCAGGTCAGCCTCCAGGTTCTTCGCGTCGATCTGGAGCGTGGCGACGACCTTTCCACTACGAACTTCGACGATCTCGGCTTCGCCGTTGGCCCGGACGTACCCGGCCCACTCGCCAGTAAGCGCCTTGATTGGCACGGCCTTGGCGTCGTATTCCTTCTTCCACACGTCCTTGCCGGTGCCCAGGTCGTAGAGCCGCAGGATGCGAGGTTGGTCGCCGGTGCCCTCGGAGATCAGAGCGTGGCGGCCGTTGATCGTGAACGTGCGGGCGGTGTTCAGCACGCGGCCCGAGTCGGGGCTGCCCTCGACGGGCATCCCATCCACGGCCCGGAGAAGTTTCGCGGAGATAGGTTTCTTGTCGGCCCCGACTTCGACGACCACGATGTAGCGGGCATCACCGTACAGGTGCGTCCGTTCGGGCATGCCGCGGCGGGTCCACAGCACACGGCGAGTGAGCGGTTCCACGACTTCGAGGCCATCGCGGGTGAGCAGCGCGGCATACCCCGGTTGCAGGACGGTTGCTTTGCCGAAGGTGATGATATACCCATCGGCGTACCTCACTGTGACCTCGCCATCGGGCCCGACGTTCACGGCGAGGTTCGGTTGGATGCCGGGGCCGGGGTCGCCGAGCAGGTTCTTCTGCCAGCGTTCCTTCTTTTCGGCGAGGTCGAGGCAATAGACCGTCGTTCCCAGTTGCACGAGCAGCACTTGCCCGCTGGCGTGGACGAACTTGGAGAACGGCAGGGTGCCGGGGTTGTTCGACTGAAGTGGTTGCAGATTCGAGAACCGGCACCGCTCCTGGTTGGTGGCGCGGTCGATGGCCTTGATCGTCCAGGTGCCGTTCTGCGAGGTGTACATCTCCATGACGAAGCGGAGTCGGCGGTACATTGGGAATAGCTCGCCGGTCGGGTCGATCTCGAATTGCCCGCCGTTGACGCCTTGCACCACGTCCGTGCGTTGTTCGGCCTTCACGCGGGAGGGTAGCGGGTAGCGGCTCGGTTCCAGGTACGGGAGCAGTCGCTTGTCGGTGAGCAATGCCGTGGCGAAACTGGCTCCGGTCTTGCCGTCGCGGACGATGACCTTTGGATATTCCTTACCGAGTTGCAAGTACAACCCGACGGCATCTTCCATGAGTTGATTCTTGACCATGAGGCGGGCTAGCGCCTCGGTCGCACGGGCGCGGACAACCGGTTCATCGGCGGCGACGCGGAGTTGCGACAGGTGCGTCTGGGCTTCGCGGGCGTCGGCGTCGTTGTTGGTCAGGAGCAACTTATCGGCGAGCAGGAACTGAGCGTCGGCACCGCTGGCAAAGTAGGGACCGAAGACGGCGACGAACTCGCGGAGCGCCTTCAGGTCGTTTCCGCTCTTCACGGTGTCCCAGGCTTTGTCCACACGCTCTTCGAGCGACTTGCGTGCGGCCGGGTCGGTCGCTTTGCGGATCATGGACTCGATGCGGCCGCGTGCCCACACATCGGGGCGCATCCGCACGTTCGGCTCGTCGGGCATATCCAGCAGATTTTTGCCTTCGCCGAGGTTGGCCAAGGCGAGGTACTTGTCGAACGCTTCACCGAGCCGGCCTTGACCTTCGCGGCCACGGGCGAGCAGGTACAGGTACAACCGGCGGCGTTTCTCGCTCTCGTCTTTGCGGTTCTGGAGTTCGGCGGGGTCGAGGTCGCCTTCAAGGGAGATATCGCAGAGCGCTTCGTACTCGGCGAGGACCGGCTCGCCCGTGGCGAAGTCATTGCGGATCAACTCCGTGTACGCGGAGTACAGCTTTTCGCGCAGAATGGGTTGTTTCTCCACGGGGAGGTTGTTCTTTTGCGCATCCTTGAAGTCGGCGATGGCTTCCTTGAGTTTGCCTTCATCGAGAAGGAGTTCGCCACGGGTCAGCAGACCGAGCGGGTCTTTGGGGTTGAGTTTCAGAAGCCGATCCATTTCGGCTCGCTTCTGTTCGAGTTGCGGGTAGCAGCCCAGTTCCCAGGCGGATTGCGCGAAGACCATGCCATCCTGGAACACGAGGTTGCCGAGGCCGTACTTGACGAGTTCGGCCGTGTCGTTCCGCTTCCGCGAACCGGTCTTGGAAACGATCTGCCCGTTCTCGACGTTCACAGCCCAGATTTCGGCGGGTGGCGTGGAGTCCTTACCGGCGGTGTCCTGGCGAACGGGAACGTAGTAAACACCCTTCCCACCGACGCCGTGGCCGGTCGGTGTCGGGATAATGACCGGCTCGAAGGCGACCTTCGGCTCGTGCTTGGCGGCATCTTCGCCGGTCAGGTGGTAAGCCTTGATCTGGTTGCGGCCGACCACGATGACGCGATCATTGACGACGCCACCGACGTAGAGATCGTTCGAGTCGCGGGGCTTCGTCCACAGGCTCTTCCCGCTTCGCAGTTCGAGGCATTCGACGAAGTCCGAGTCGTAAGCCGTGAGAACGACGCGACCGTTGGAAATGATCGGGCCGCCGGCGCGCCAGCGGTCGTTCTTCAACTGGTTCGGCGAAATCGGTTGGCCCGTTTGCGGGTTGATCTGAAACTGGGGCTGCGTCTCATTCGGATTGATCTTCCGGTAAGCGTGCGCCCACAGCAGGCTGCGCGAGAGGCTATCGACGGCGACGATCGCGCCGGAGTTCGTCGGGCAAATGATGATGCCTTCGCTGGCGGCGAGGGTCGCGCCTTGGAAGCGGCGGACAGAGTCTTGCGGCAACGTGTTGCTGGGCTTGCCGAGCTTCTGGCTCCACACGAGCGCCGGTTTTCGGGGCTGGCCAGGAACGGCGACGAGGTTCTTGGGATCGAGGCACAACAGTCGAATGATGCTCCGATGCTCGATGAGGACGTACAGTTTGCCGTTGAGCGGGAGCGGGGTGCTGAGGAACACCGCGTCGAGGCACAGGGCGAACGCACTGGTGGTTTTGTCGGCCTCTTCTTCGGTGAGCGGATTTGGCCGGGGTTGCGGGGGAATCTTGGCGTCCGGGTCCATGATGTCCTTCAATCGCCCGAGGTCCCAGACCACGTTACCCGTGCGCAGGTTGATGGCGGCGAGGCGGCCGGCGAGGACGGCTTTGGCGATTTCGCCGTTGCTGCGGAACTGCTGCCCAGGAACGCCACCAAAGTTGGGGTTGTGGTACACCGGCGGCGGCGGGATGGCGATGTCATCGACAAAGTAGGCATTGGTGCCGTCGTGGGAAAGCGACCCGATCAGCGGGTTTTCGTACAGAACGCTCGTCACGTTTGTTTGGTTGTAAATCGTCCACCAGTCCATCACGTTCTTCTTGGCCTCAATGTCGTCGATTTCGCCACCCGTTGTCAGCATTTGCTGAGTCCCGAAAGTGGCCTTCGATATCCATTGCACATCGCCGGCCCGAACCACTCGTCCATTGACGACTTGGTCGCGTGTGGCGACGGCGTGTATGCCACTGTAAGAGCGGTACAGCACGAGATCAGAGGTCGTGACCGGGAAGAAACCAGGCAGCGGGATGCCTTTGGGGGCCTTGGAGTCGCGGGCGAACAGGCGGTCGAGTTCCGTGCGAATCCAGGCGTGGCCTTCCTCGTCTTCGGGCTTCGTGTTGTAGAACATCGTGCTGCGGAAGGTGGGGTCGAGGAACGGCGGGCCGCCGTCGATGGTCGCGGACCGCTGCGGGTTGCCACGGAGCATCGCCCACTCGCCCACGGTGGACGACGTGCGAAGCAACTCGGGAACCCGGTCGATCTCGGTTTTCAACTGGTCGTAGGTGTAGTTGCGGCGACCAATGGCGAGGCCGTCCTTCTCGGTGGCTTTGCGGAGCGAGTCGAGACTTGCCTTGAGCAAGTCGGCGTGGCGTGGGTCACCACTGCGTTTGAAGGCGAGGGACGCTTTGAAAAGCGTGCGCGGCGTGGAAAGGTCTTCGGCACCGGCCCGGCTCAGGACACGCTCGAAGGCGTAAGCGGCTTCGAGGTAGTTTCCGCGTTCCAAGTAGAGGGTGCCGAGCAACAGTGTCGCTTCTCCACCGGCCTTGGTGTGGAAGAATCGTTGCGAAATGTCCGCGAGCGAGGCGAGATCGTAGTTAGCCTTGATGGCTTCATCGAGTTGGGCGGAGGCGGTTTGCCCGTAAGCCTGCTGGTAGAACTCCAGCCCTGCTTTGGGGAACGCGGAGATGATCGCGTTGGCCTCGGTCTTCACGCTGACGCGAAGAAGCCTGACTTGATTGCCGGCCTTGAAGCTCGTGTTAAAGAACGAGTCGCTCTTGGACTCCAGGATGTTCTGGAGCAGCGGGCAGACGGTGTTCCAGGGGATTTCGCTGAAAGCGAGGTAGTCGCGTGCAGCCTTGAGTTGCGCTTTGGCGTCGCGCTGATACTCGAACCCGAAGGGGACGCCTTCGTCCTCGGGCGGCTTCTCGTCCTTCTTGTCCTTGTCTTTCTTGTCCTTGCCCGGCGGTTGGCCGATGCCGATGGCGGGTTGGCCAGCGACTTGGCTCCCGCCCCATGAGATGGCCCACGCGAATGACGCCAGGAGTAGCGTGGCGAACACCAACCGGAATTTGGACCGACGCATAGCAATATCCGTTGCGAGGGCCGTGCGGTTGGGAGCGCCCGCACAGGGAACGTTAATGATTGTGTCACTTCGCCAGCCTGCCCACAAGGAGAAATCGGCAGACCGGTTACAACTTGAGATCGAACCCCCGGCGTAACCCGGCAGTGTTGTGGGCTTCTGGGATAATGTACGACGGATGAACGGGCCGGCACTAACCGCAGCCCTCGTTGTGCTGCGACTGGTATGATAACAAACCACGAGTTGGGGAAAAGCTGTCGGCTATCAGCTTTGGTGCGACGAAGAAAGCTAATCCAAGAGCAAATGAGCCGAAATATGCCCGAACCGCACGCCACACCGCTGACTCGCGGGGATTCTCGACCCGTGAAACTCCGCACCCGCACGTTCCGGCCGAATTACCTTTCCTTCGCCGGGACGTATCAATGCAACCTTGCGTGCCCGCACTGCTGCGTCCCCATTGAGTGGACCGACCGCCTCGACATCCCCACTGCGATCAAGTTTCTCGAACAATCGCACGCCGCGGGAATCAATGTCCTTGGTTTCACCGGCGGTGAGCCGTTCCTGTACCCCGAGTTCTTGAACGCCCTCACGGTCCGTGCCGCGGTGTTGGGCTTCCGCTTCGACAAACTCATGACCAACGGCGTCTGGCACCGCTCCGCCGATCACCTTCGCGGCGTACTCACCGAACTCCGCGACGCTGGCTTCACGGGCAAGATCGGCCTGAGCGTGGACAAGTTCCACGGCATGGACATCGCTAAACTCGCCGAGTTCTGCCGTGTCACCCGCGCCGTGTTCGACCGCGACACCGTGCTGTCGTTGAGTTACGCGAGCCGCACGCCGGACAAAGGATTGGAGCCAATCCGGCGACTGGCTCAGGAACTCGACGGCGTCGTTGAGTGGTCAGCAATGCTCGGCCGTTTCATGTTGGTGAGCGACGAACTCACCATGACGGCGTGTTGGAACCACCTCGCCACCGTGGAGCGCGCCGAGGGCTTGCCCGGTGATCCGTGGGACGGCACCTGGTTCGAGGAGGACTATTGCGAAGGCCCAGGGCAAGCGCTGATCGTGAACCCGAAGGGCGAGGTGAAACCGTGCTGCGGCTTCGCTTCGGACCTGGACCAACTCACCATCGGGAACATCCACACGGACAGCGTCGAAGAGATCATCGCGTTCGCCAAACAGCACCCCGTGGTGGGCACCATCTTCAGCAAGGGGTTGACCGCCATCCGCGACGAAATCCTGGCCCGCGACCCGACGGCACTCCCCGGCGCAACGAGCAACCACTGTTACTTCTGCTGGTATGTGCTCACGAAGGGAGTTTACGCTCAAACCACGGGAAAGCTTGAACTTCTCCCTGAACACGGCGGCTCGCAGTGGGCGAAGATCGTAGCTGGGAAGACCGCTCTGCCCTTGCTCGGTGACGATACGGGGACAAAGGGTTGCGGCAGCGGCGGTTGCGGCCGGAAGGACTGACGCCACTCAGCTACTTCACTCGCCAGCAGAATTCAGCAGGTTTTTCGTTGCCGTGGTGGCTATCGTCTCACGCCGCGGATGGTAGATGGACATGAAACCGTCTGCGATCCGCCGACCGGTGAATCCCATGAACCCGACGGCCCGGTATACATCCAACCGGAAGGTCATCATGTTCGGGTCGGTTGGGTTCGTCATATACCGGTACTGGAAGACCGACCCGTCCCCCACGGACTGGACCGGGCAGTTCTCCATCAGCCGGAAGGTACTGAGGTAGTCAAGCGGAACCTCACCCACGTTCACCATCGGCTGCGGCATCATCTTCCATTCGACCCCGTACCCTTCCGGCAACCGTCGGTCGGTGTGCTTCCAGAACAGCCCCCGGACGATACGTTCGAGTATGGGTTCGATCCGCTGCCATTCCATCCGGCACCCGGTCACGTCTCCCAAAATACTCCCGGTACTCGACACTACCTTTAGCGGACTGACTCGGTTGTAGAACCCCCGCCGCATCCCCCTCGCCTGCTCCCGCCCAATCGACCGGAAGAACGAAGCCATCACGTCATCCGCGGCCCTGTTGCCATCGATCCCGGACATTAGGCAAAGTTGCTTGAAGTATTCGTCGTCCAGGGAGCACCCATTATTGCAGCCGCCGCAGGCCGGGACCGTAATCAGGTTCGACGGCTTCGTGTCCCCGAAGATCGTCTTCGGCGGGATGTGGTCATCCGATGTCGCTGGCCTCCCGCAGAAGACGCATGGCCCTCTATCCTTCAACTTCTGGCCCATCGCACAGTCCCCCCATCCCGACTCGGAACGGACTTCGCCCCCGCGTCTGACAATCACACAACCGGGTTCGGCCGTAGTATTCTCCCCTGCTGAGCAAGACAGGCAAGGGCAGTAGCAGGTTCACCAAAGCGTTCCATTGCTTGCAGAAGCCGGCAGACCACCCCACCGACGCCACCCCGCCGAACCCCCGGCACCACGAAACAGGACCGGGGGTTTCGTTCGCCGTTGCTGCTGGTATGTGCTCACGCGCGGCCTTGCCGCAGGCGCAAACGGCGGTGGCGGCAAGGTCGGCGACTGGACCGGCGACAAGCCAAACTTCACGGGCGAACTGATCCAACTCGGCCTGAGTGGGTGATAGAATCCGCTGATCGGACTGGGAGGCCATGATGCCAGACGAACCGCGTGCCAAGAAACCGCCGTCGCCGAACGTCCG
>Ga0105046_10002572_pt1 | contig 28656 bp, 22 predicted proteins | sample MAT03_FD_78385 | JGI IMG/M metagenome (GOLD analysis project Ga0105046, IMG submission 78385) | Freshwater microbial communities from Lake Fryxell liftoff mats and glacier meltwater in Antarctica - MAT-03 (megahit assembly) | ecosystem: Environmental > Aquatic > Freshwater > Ice > Liftoff... | reverse complement strand
TTTTGCCGTCATCCGTCCCATCTTTTTCGTTAAATAGCGCGGCTATTCGCCTCAAAAGATAGTTGGCTGACGCCAAAATAATTGGCCTGAAATTGGAAACTTATTTTGACACCGTTCCTAAGCTATTTTAAATGCCGATGGACCTGTTTCCCAAACGGAAGAAGCGGAGAAGCGACATTTACTCCAGATCCGCGAAGAATTTCCGCCATTCCGTCGCGTCCTTGGGTTTAATGCGACCGGCCAGTATCAGGCGCATTTCGCGCCGCCGCGCCGCGCCTTCAAACAATTGTTGCTCTTCATTCGACAAGGGAAGTACCGGGGGAACGGGTACCGGCGTTTTTCGCTGCTCGTCCAAAGCCACGAAGGTGAAATACGCATGGTTGCAACGGCGCGGATTTTGTCCTTTCAGGTTATTGGCAAATACCTCTACGAAAATCTCCACCGAAGTCGTAAACGCCCGTGTTACAGTGGCTTCCAGGGTAATGACATCGCCCAACCTGATCGGATTTTGAAAAGAAATATGGTCGACCGCAGCGGTCACCACATGGGCTTCCGTATGTTTTCCGGCGCAAATAGCACAGGCAATATCCATCCAACGCATCAGATACCCTCCCATCAGGTTGCCCATTGGATTGGTGTCGTTGGGCATGATCATTTCGGTCATAGTGGTATGACTTTCAGATACTTTTTTTGGGCTAAGGTCGCTTTTAGGCATCGTGTTACAGGAAATACAGATTGAGTAAGTTTACGTTGTACGTTTTATGCTTTTTGCGCCACTAAAGATCTCCGGGAATACCATTCGAAAATGCCGAACAGGAGCCCGGAAAAGAAAAGGTCGCCTGCTATGGTATTGACAAAGAATGGAATCCCTGCGGTATAGCAGGCCATGAGGCCGATGAAGTTTTTAGGATACATCGTTCCTTGCGCCCAAACGCTGAAATTGGTCACTAGGAAAAAGATAACCGAAGCCACCAAACTGGCTGCTACCACCCGGCCGGGACTTACTTTTTGGCGTAGGACAACCCAACCCGTTACCAAAACCAGGGCAAAGGCTGCGTAGATCCAACCCGAGGTAATCCAGGCAAAATCCGGATAGAACTGCCGGTAGATCACGTTATTGATAAATAAATCGCTCAAAAACAAGGCCGCGAATGGCACGGCCAGCGCCAACCAGCGGCGACCCAGGTGCGCGGCGGCAAACAAGCCGATTGCAGCGATCGGCGAAAAATTATGGGGAGGCGCCGGTAGCAGGTTCAGGCCCAGACGGGTCACCATGGCCAGCAAGATCAATGCAAGGGCAAGTCGAATTTTCATATTCATTTTAATTTCTTGCTGCAAAGATAGGGTGTCAGAACCAACGCTCGTTCCCTGTTTGCCTGCGTTTTTCCAAAAAGTGAAAGCAGCAGACGGCAATTGACGTATTATTGCCACTGAAATTCTAAACCCCATAAACTTTTCTAAACTCTCTAAACCCTCTAAACTATCTAAACCTCCCAAACCACGCTAAACCTACTGTTCCATGAAAAAATACTTCTTCTGGCTTTCCATTACCGCCACGGCTACCGCCTCCCTGTTTGCTCAGCCCGAACGCTGGCAACAACGTATCAACTACGAGATGAACATCGATATGGATGTGACGAAACACCAATATCATGGCGTCCAGAAACTTACTTACGTCAACAGTAGCCCCGATACGCTGACGCAGGTTTTTTACCATCTCTATTTCAATGCGTTTCAACCCAACAGCATGATGGATGTGCGTTCCCGTACCATCGAAGACGCCGATTCAAGGGTTGCCGACCGGATTCTGAACCTGAAACCCGAAGAACAGGGCTGGATCAAGATCAATACCCTCGCCCAGGATGGTCGCCCGCTCCAATATGAAGTCAGCGAAACGATCCTGGAAGTGCGCCTGAATGTCCCTTTGTTGCCCGGCTCCAGCACCGTTTTAGATATGGACTGGAATGCCCAGGTGCCGGTGCAGGTTCGCCGCTCGGGGCGCGACAGCCGCGAGGGTATCGCTTATTCCATGGCGCAATGGTATCCAAAACTCTGCGAATATGACTACCAGGGTTGGCACAGCAATCCCTATGTCGCCCGGGAATTTTACGGAGTTTGGGGCGATTTTGATGTCAAAATCAACATCGATAAAAAATACGTGGTGGCTGCCGGAGGCTATCTCCAAAACCCACAGGAAGTGGGCAATGGTTATGAAACCGCCGGTCAAACGGTGAATCAACCGGCCGGTGACAAACTGACCTACCATTTTAAAGCGCCCAACGTTCACGATTTTGTCTGGGCCGCCGATCCCGACTACACCCACACCAGCATAAAAGCCGACGATGGCTCCGTGATGCACTTTTTCTGGCAAAAAGGTAAAGGCTACGACGATGCCTGGAACAAACTGCCGGCCATCATGAACCGGGCCCGGACCCACATGAATGAACATTTCGGGAAATACCCATACCGCGAATATTCGTTCATCCAGGGTGGCGACGGGGGCATGGAATATCCCATGGCTACGCTGATTACCGGCAACCGACCGCTGAACAGCCTCGTGGGCGTCGCGGTGCATGAGCAAATGCACTCTTGGTACCAGATGGTGCTCGGAACAAACGAAAGTTTATATGCCTGGATGGACGAAGGATTTACCTCCTACGCCACTGAAATTGTAGAAAACGAACTGGCCCGGGAGAATCTGTTGCCGGGCCGTAAATATTCCGATGCGCCCTTAGCCGATTCTTACAGGGGCTACTCTGCCTTGGCCAACAGCGGGAAGGAGGAACCGCTCACTACCCATGCCGATCATTTTAATACGAATTATGGGTACAGCATGGCCGCTTATGTAAAAGGTTCGGTCTTCCTCAGCCAATTGGAATACGTGATTGGCAAAGACAACCTTGCCAAAGGCTTGTTGCGCTATTTCGATACCTGGAAATTCAAACACCCCAATACCAACGACCTAGTCCGGGTGATGGAAAAACAAAGCGGCCTGGAATTGGACTGGTACAAGGAAGATTTCGTAAATACCACTAATACAATCGATTATGCGGTAAAAACCCTGGAAGCCGAAGGCCGCAAAACCACCCGTGTTGTCATAGACCGTCTGGGCCTCATGGCCATGCCGCTCGACATCGAGGTGACGTATTCCAACGGCGACAAGGAGTTGTTCTACGCGCCGCTGGAAAGTATGCGCGGCGCAAAACCCGCTGAAAAAGGCCGGGAACGCACTATCTTGCCCGATCATCGCTGGGTAGACCCGACGTACGAGTTCGAAATACCGGAAAAAGCCAAAAAGATTGTGAAAGTGGAGATCGATCCCTCCGGTTTTATGGCTGATATCATGCGGGAAAACAATACCTGGGAGAAAAAGTGATCATTTAAGCCTTCTATTATTATGCGATTCACCTTTGTGCTCTGTTCGCTTTTACTTGCGGCCCAACTACAGGCCCAGGTATTCATGCGCCCCTTCGACAACGCCGCCACCCTGGCCCTCGGCGGTTCGGCGGTTGCTTATCCCGGCTTGTCGGCAGGCTTAAACAACCCTGCGCAACTCGGTTTCGGCGAAAAACTCGGCGTATATGCCGGCTCGGCGATTCCCTACGGGCTAGAGGGCTGGCAAACGGCCCGGCTTCAGGCATTTGCCGGCCTGAACCCCAACAGCGGCGTGGGCATCGAAATGGTGCATTCCGGGACGGATATGTACACCGAACAGCGCTACCGTTTGATGTACGGCCGGAAACTGGGCGAAAAAATCATGCTCGGCGGCTCGGGCGACGTTTTGCGGGTGGATGCGCAGGAATACGGTTCAACCACCATCGCGACATTCAGCATCGGAATTTTGGCTCAGGCCCTGCCGCAGGTCTGGCTGGGCGCCCGCATTCAAAATCCTTTACAACAAAAAATCGGCGCCGATGTGCTGCCCACGGTGTTGCACATCGGCGCCTGCTGGAAACCTTCCGAACTATTGTTGCTGCTGGCTGAAACGGAAAAAGACCTGGAACGGCCGGCCCAAACCAAAGCCGGGCTGGAATATCGCCCTGTCCCGATCCTGGTGTTGCGCGCCGGTGTTCGCACTACGCCTGCGCGGGTTGGTTTCGGCGCGGGAGTGCGGTTGAAAAACGGCTTGTCTTTAGATGTCGGTTCGGAATGGCATCCGGCGTTGGGGATTACGCCGGCGGCGATGGTGGTTTGGCGGAGGTAGATTGAAGGGTGTATCACTTGCGTCTTCTCCTTTCGTAACGTAGTCATTGGCGGATTCGTCGGGCGTTTTCGGATGCGACGGATTTTGGAAGGCGAAGTTGGGTACTTGATCGATTCAAGGTCGGTTTTTAGGTCGCCGCCTATATTTTCACTCGAATTATACCTGGCACCTGCCAACTCATTGCCCTGAAACCAAATAGCCGTGATGTAACAATCCGGGCTGAGTCGTTGCGGATTTTTGCCGAAAAGCAGGTTGCCCGCCAAATTAATTTTACCCTCCGCCCCCAAAGATAAATTTTCCACCTTGGCCTGAAAGTCTTCCGGATTGAGTTCTTCTTTGTATTTCGTTTCGTAAAAATTCCGGAAAAGCACCCAATCTATTGTAAAACCAAATCAAACTCCTCCTTGGTGTCGCGCATAAGTGTACGCTCGATGACGGATTTTTTGTGTTTTTTCAGGTCTACCGTTTTGACGTCGGTATCCCAGAATAAGGATGGTCTTAGTTGTAATTGCTGTACCAATCAGTACCTCTTTTTCGGCTATGAGTTCCGCTTGCCCGTAAAAAGCGTAATAGTCTTTTTTCGTATCCGGTTAATTCCATCTTTCATGATATGGCCATACACATTTTATCAAACAGCCCTGCACCGGTTATTCCAGTGCAGGGCTGTTTACTAACACAAACAAAATCCAAGACTTACCTACTTCTTAAAATACGACGCCTCATTCTTCCCCCCACCTTTAACCGTCTCCAAACGCTTTTTAAACACCGCCGACAAGGTCTCGTCCTCTTTCCGCGCGTAAATCTCGTTCAAAGCGATCAAGGTATTGATATCATTCGGGCTGAGGCTTTCCGCTTTTTGGAAATAGGGGAGCGCTTCGTCGAACAAGGCCATTACTTCATTCTTTGCAGCCTCTAATTTTTTGAGCCCGGCGCTGGAATAATCTTCCGGCATGGCATTCATTTCCTGGGTCTTGTAGGCGGCTTTGTTGTAGTATAACGCGCCGATGGAATAAATGGCATCCACGCTTTTGGAATCCGTGGCAATGGCCTGACTGTAATACTTTTTAGCCTCGTCGAAGTTCTGGGTGGCCCCAGCGTTATCTTTTTCCTTGAGCTGGGCCTGGTACAGGTTGTCGTACACATTGCCGAGCGTTACATACAAGCCCACGTTGGTCGGTTCCTGTTTGATCGCCTGTTTGAGGCGGTCCGTCAGTTCAGCCAGTTTACCGGCTTTCAGGTAGGTGTTGATTTCCGCAAACAACATGGAGGCATCTTCAGGATACTTTTTACGGCCTTCCTGAAGCGTGATATTGGCGCCGGCTTCGTCGCCAAGTTGCATTTTTGTGCTATAAATGCCTTCGTACACAAAGGCGCTGTCCATGCCTGCCACGTAAAGCAGGTTGTAATATGCGAGGGCATCCTTGTGGCGATTGGCTAAAGAAGCGGCTTTTCCTGTAAAATATGTGATGTCGCTGTACTGCTTTTGCTCATCCAGAGCGCTCGGTTGTTGGTTTGCCTTCAGCAGATCATGGGCTTGTACCGCTCCTTGAAGGGAGAGGAACGATTTTTCGTAGGCTTCGGTCTGGAATTTTTCAACTCCGATGTTGATCAGATAACCTTGCAGGTCGATGATCGCTTTGATCGCATCGCTTTTTTCATATTTTTTAGTCGTCAGTTCAAACGCTTTTTTAAAGGCTTCGAACGCGATCAGCGCATCGTTGTCGCCCGAAAGCGGCGTTTTTGGGTTGATCATCCGTTTGGCCATGTCGCCTTCGATGATAGTACGGTACACCTCGCCTTTGGTCAGCCAGGCGGAGGGCAATGCCTGCGCCTCGGGCGTTTGCAAGGCCTGATCGATTTTTTGTTTGGCTTCGGCCAGTTTCGCGCTGTTGTTGGCGCGATCCATATTAAATGTGGCCAAGGCTTTGCCTGCGCTTTTCGCCATTTTGGCGCCATCCTCCTGCGCGGTGCTAACTCCCGCTACCAATAAGAAGCCCACAAGGGCAAGGAACGTCTTTTTCATGGTTTTCAATAAATTTTTAACTGTTTGTAAAATCGAACCTTTATACGAAGGATTGCGCAAAAGATTTCTAATGCAGTGTTAATGGATCCGGTTTATTCTGCGGCGTTTTCCGCGGCGTCTTCCGTCGGCAGGATTTCCTCCACCGCTTTGGCCACGACGGTTACATCGGCTATTTCGTCGCTTTCCTCCAGACGGATTATTTTCACCCCTTGCGTGGCGCGTCCCATAACCCGTAATTCGCTTGCCGGCGTCCGGATGGTAATACCCGAAATGGTCGTCACCATCAGATCGTCGTTATCTGTAACAGATTTTATGGCAACGAGTTGACCGGTTTTGGCGGTGACATTCATGGTTTTAACCCCCTGTCCGCCCCGACCCTGTATGCGGTAATCTTCTAAAGCCGAACGTTTTCCCATTCCTTTTTCGGAAATGACCAGGATTCCAACTTCCGGATCGGCCGGATCTACGGAAACCATGCCGACCACCATGTCCTTGCCATTGTCGGGCACGCGGATGCCGCGAACGCCGGCAGCAGTACGGCCCATGGGACGTACATCGCCTTCATTGAAACGAATGGCCCGGCCGCTGCGTACCGCGAGGATGATCTCGTTTTTACCACTGGTCAGTTTGGCCTCAATCAGGGAATCGCCTTCGTTGATGCCGATGGCGTTGATACCCCCCTGCCTTGGCCGGGAATATTCTTCCAGCAAAGTTTTTTTGATCTGCCCTCGTTTGGTGCAGAAGATAATGTAGTTGTTGTTGATGAACTCCTCGTCCTGGAGGTTCTTCACGATGATAAAGGCGCGCACCTTATCCTCTTTCGGGATATTGAGGAGGTTCTGAATCACCCGCCCGGCGGTTGCCTTGGCGCCTTCCGGAATTTCGTACACCTTAACCCAGAAACAACGGCCGCTTTCGGTAAATAACAATAAGGTCTGGTGGTTGGTGGCTGTAAACATGTGTTCGACAAAATCCTCGTCGCGGGTGCGGACGCCCTGCGCCCCCCGGCCCCCGCGGCCCTGGGCCCGGTATTCCGTTATAGGCGTGCGTTTGATATAACCCGCATGGCTGATCGTGATCACAACCTCTTCATTTTCAATTAAATCCTCCATGCTGATTTCGCCCTCGTCGATTTCGATCGAGGTGCGCCGCTCATCGCCGTAGCGCTCATTGATGTCGCTCAGTTCCTGCTTGATGATCCCGCGTTGCAGCATTTCATCGGCTAAGATGGCTTTAAATTCGGCAATTTTCTTTTGTAATTCATCGTATTCGGCCCGCACTTTGTCGCGTTCCAGGCCGGTAAGTTGCTGCAGCCGCATGGCTAAGATAGCCTTGGCCTGTATTTCGGTCAAACCGAATTTCGACATCAAACCCTCCCGCGCTTCTTCCGCGTCTTTGGAGGCGCGGATCAGCGAAATTACTTCGTCTAAATGGTCCAGCGCGATCAGCAAACCTTCCAGGATATGCGCCCGGTCTTCCGCTTTGCGCAACTCGAAACGCGTACGCCGCACGACCACTTCCAGTCGGAACTTGATAAACTCGGTGATCAAATCCAGCAGGTTCAAGACGCGCGGCCGACCATTGACCAGGGCAATATTGTTGATGCCGTAACTGGTTTGAAGCGGCGTCAATTTGAATAACTGGCTCAGGATTACGTTGGCGGCTGCATCGCGTTTGATCTCGATGACAATCCGCACGCCTTCGCGGTTACTTTCGTCCCGTACGTCGGAAATGCCCAGCACCCTTTTTTCATTCACCAGATCCGCAATCTTGGTGATGAGCACCGCCTTGTTGATCTGATAAGGAATTTCGGTGACGATAATGGCTTCGCGGCCTTTATTGTCGGTTTCAATTTCTGTTTTAGAACGCACGACCACACGGCCGCGACCGGTGCGGAATCCTTCCCGCACGCCCGACAGTCCGTAAATAATGCCGCCTGTTGGAAAATCCGGGGCTTTTACGTATTCCATCAGGTCTTCAACCGTGGCTTCCGGGTTGTCGATGAGTGCAATGGTGGCCGCGCACACTTCGCTGAGGTTGTGCGGCATCATGTTGGTGGCCATCCCGACCGCAATGCCCGATGCTCCGTTGACCAGCAGGTTCGGGAATTTGCTCGGCATAACTGTCGGCTCCTCCAGCGAATCGTCGAAATTCAATTGGAAATCAACCGTATCCTTGTCGATATCGCTCAACATCTCGTCGGCAAGTCGCCGAAGCCGCACCTCGGTGTACCGCATAGCAGCCGGACTGTCGCCGTCCATCGAACCGAAGTTACCCTGACCGTCTACGAGGGGGTATCGTAAGCTCCAATCCTGAGCCAAACGAACCATGGCATCATACACGGATTGATCGCCGTGCGGGTGGTACTTACCCAATACTTCCCCGACGATACGAGCCGATTTTTTATAGGATTTGTTATAGCCGAGGCCCAGATCGAGCATCCCGTACAATACCCGGCGATGGACCGGTTTTAAGCCGTCGCGGACGTCCGGAAGCGCGCGCGACACAATCACGGACATCGAATAATCGATGTACGCGGTTTTAAGTTCATCTTCAATGTTGATTGGAATAATCCGCGAATCTTGCATACACTTTATCGTTAGACGGTGAACGGCCCGCTCCGAAAATATCGGAGGGGTAGTCGGTGGAAGGCCTGTTTTTTCGAAATTTAAATGGAACGGGAAAAAATAAAAATCCGTCGTCCATTCACCGTCAACCAACCACCGTATTGCGGCGCGCGAAGATACGGAAATCAATGGTTTTTAAGCGCATCGGAGCACTTTTATGGAAAATATTCCTTGTTAAAAGTGGGCCTCCGTGCTACACAGCAGCCAGCCTGAAAAACCACAGGCCCCCGAGCGGGAGCCTGTGGCAATCTTCATGGTTATGTTTAGGCCTGGAGACCCAAAACGTGTTATTATGCCAGTTTTTCGAGGTCGCGGATAAGGATGCTGTTGCGGTTAAAATAGATCAGGTTGGATTTACGCAAGTCATTGAACACGGAGGTAACCGTCTGGCGGCTCGTTCCGGTAATGTTGGCGATGTCCTGTTGGGTAAGGTGGTGTTTCACCAAGGTTTCGTAACCTACACGCCGGCCTTCTTTACCGGCTGTATCGACCAGAAATTCAATGATCCGTTCCCGGGCATCCTTTAATACAAGTTTCGCCAATCTTTCTTCCACTTTCTGAAGCCTTTGGGTGATATGTTGCAGGCAGGAGAAAAGCAGACGTTGGTTGTTGGACATCAATTTTTTAAAATCTTCGATTTTGATGGCAAGGTATTCTCCTTCATCATGTAACACCTGCGCATATTCACTTCTTTTGGTTTCGCCAGCCAGGGCCAGGTCGCCGAAAAGTGTATCCGGTTGCAGAATATCCTTGATAACTTCCCGGCCGTCGTGGGAAAAGGAGCCGGTCTTTACCCGGCCTTTCAGCAGCACATATATGTAGTCGGCGGGCTCGTCGGGCATGAACACGAATTGAAATTTCGGCGAGCGCCGGAAATGGGTAATAGCCGCGAGTTGATCCATTTCGTTCGGGCAAAGTACCGAGAACAGGGGGATTTTTCCCAAAAACCCAATTTTGTGTTCTTTATCCATGAGCGGAGTGTTAGTACGATTAATCTTTTATAATAGAGTTTAGGCGATGCAAAATGGTTGGTTTAATGAGGCGGCGCCGGGGAACGGGATTAGAAAAATCGGTCGGTTTTTACTGTATTAGTAGCGGGATGGCCTTCTATTCACGATACAAATGTAACAGGAGGCGAATGGCTTTTCAAGGACAATATTTATGATTTGTCGGAAAAAGTATTTTAACTAAAAATAAATAAAATGTTGATATAGAATATATTAAGATAATTTATTTATGCAAATAATGTTAATCAGTGTTATATTCTTTCAGAAAGATTACGCTTGTCAATACAACAAGTGAAAGACTGAAGCAATGCTAGCCTTATCTTTGTCAAACAAATTATTATTCTGAATATTCGAAGCGCTGTACGGCATACCCGTGCAGTTGATAATAAAACCGGTTTATGACACATTATTTGAACGCCCCGTGGAGGATTATCCTGATCGTTGCAACATTTTTTTTGTACCAGGCGGCATCCTTGTTTGCGCAGCCGTGCAATAACCCAATTGCCATTAATTCCATTATTTTTTCCAATACGACCTGTGGGAACAGTACCGGCGGAATCATTCTGAATATGGCAGGCCTGAGCGCCTTGTACAGCTATACCTGGATGCCATCGGTATCATCAGGCAACGCTGCTAACGATGTTCCTGCCGGTGTTTACAAAATCCACATTACCCGTATCCTTGAACCGGCCTGCGTTTTAGATACAACCCTGATTGTCAACAACAGCGATGGCCCTGCGGTGCAAGTATTAAGCATAAAAGCGTCCAATTGCCAGGCATCGAACGGGCGGGTGGAACTATCGCCGGCAAACCTGAATTACGCCTGGAGCAATGGTGAAACGGGGGCTGTCAATGAGGGCTTGCCTTCGGGTTGTTACATCATTACGGCCACTAACCCAGGGACCGGGTGCTTCCGGCTGTTGCGCGTATGCGTTCCAAACGAAAATCCGCTGGAAACTTCTGCGCAGATCATTCAACAGGCAAAGTGTGGGAAACCTGTGGGCGCCGTTCAAATCAATGTTTCCGGCGGTTCTGGTTCTTATTCCTACAGCCTGGGTAGTTCTTCTCTTATCTCCGGTCTGTTGCCCGGCAATTACTTGAATAACGTGGTGGATAATGGAAGCGGATGTAAGGACAGTGTGGCCTTTTCCATTATAAATCAATCAGTTGAAGGAACAGTAAATGTGACCCCGCACAATGCCCCCTGCGCCGGCTCCGTCAACGGGTATGTAGAATTCAGCGTTACGCCAGGAAATAATTTTTTAATGCCGTTTTCTTTTTCGATTAAAGACGCCAACGGTACGTCTTACCTGCCGGGCAATCTTTCAGCAGGACAGTATTTCCTGACGATTTCAGATGCAGACGGGTGCGCGCTCCCGGCAAAAACATTTTTCATCGCAGATCCGCCGCCGCTTCAGGTGCAATCGGCTATTATTCCCAGGACCTGCGCATCCGGCGGCAGGGTACTGCTAAACCTGAGCGGAGGAAACGGCGCTTATCAGATCGACTGGAACGACCTTCCCGGCAACGACAATCCGGAGGACCGCTACAACCTAAATCCCGGTATTTATTCCGGTTCCATTTCCGATGCTTTATCCTGCACTTACCCCATCGGCCCTTTTCTGGTAACATCCAATTGCGCCAAAGCGGATACAACCTATTTAATCCTGCAGGTTAATGCTACGGCTTCTTCCTGCATGAATCTCCCCGTTGGGGTTCCGGCGGGAACGGTGGCGTATACCTTGCTCGGCGGCGGTACGACAGGGTCTTCCCCGTTCGGAAGCTGGACGGTTCAACCCAGTGGCTGCCTCGCGTATTCGGCCGGTAACACGCCCGGCTTTGCGGTAGATCATATCTGGATGACACAAACGGTGGCGGGTCAGTCTGTCTTGAGCGATACGCTTTGTTTAGTGGTCAGCATCTCTGCGCTTGCACCGACGAATGAAAACGTTTATTTCGCCGTACAGGCGAATAGCGCAGGTACGGCTTGCGGCAACATTCCGCCGGATTTCAATAATTTGACCCTGGTCCCGGTCGGGCATCCCGGCCTGAACGGCATCAGCGGGCAATATGGCACTTATTCCATTGCGTCTTCTGCCTGCCTTACTTTCGAAGCCGGAAATATAACCGGTTACAATGTGGACAAAATTTGCGTTGGCGTATGGGAAAATACTTTGAAACGCGCGCATATTATATGCTATTGGCCCTCTGTTTTACCCCAGGGCGGTTGTGTGGAGAATATTGTCACACCCGAAAATATTCAGCTGGCTACAACAAATTGTGATATCGCCTCGGCTGTTTGCTTCGACATTCCATACGCTACGTTGGTCAATTATGCCTTGAGCGACAACGGCGGAACTTATAACAATGGATCTTCCCCTTGCGACCTCGATACGGTAATTGCCTACACGGTGTCGCAAATACCGCTTAACGGGCCTTACCAACTGACCGGATGGCTGATCAACGGGAACAATCAAACCGGCGTTTTTGGAAGTGTAGTGGAATTAGTGGCGCTGATGAACCAGTTGGACCCAAACCCGGGCTGGACGCTGAAAGATAATTTTTACATCCTGGGGGGGGATGTGGCAAGTACATACAGCCCCATTTCCATCACCAACCTGTTAGGGAATTCCGGCACGCTCCTGCCCGGTATTCAATTTGTGCCCAGCGGCTCCGAGCTGCGTTTTTTGCCGGGCGATCATACCCTTGTTTTACGGAACGTATTATCCGGTTGCCCTGATTCTGTACAGGTAAAAGTCATTTGTTACGACTGTCCTCCCGTACACAATTATACCCCGGACCCTACCGGTACGATCCAATGGGAGGTGACAAGTTGCGGTGATTCCTTGTTTTGCACCAGTATTCCTGTTGATGCCATTGTGGAATATACGGTTACGGATAAGGGCCAGGCTGTTTCAAATTTCGAAGACTGCGGCAATTTCGCGGCATTTCGTCTGGATACGGGCTTCCATGAGATTGTGATCAGCAATGCTATTACAACCTGCAATTATTTGGTTCAGATCTCGCTGAATTGCGGGGAGGACCTGCCTTTGCTCGCCGTGCCCGATCAGGTCATTACGCTCCGAAATACCCTTGCGGAAGTTTCGATTTTGGCCAACGACATCATAGGCGGCGTACAAGGTAATATAGCCGGACTGTCCGGGGTTGCGTTGTTGAGCCAGCCGCTTTTCGGCGGGGCCGTTTATCAGACGGGCGGTATGGTCACCTATACGCCTGATGCGGATTATTGCGGCGTTGATTCATTCCTGTACCAGATTACGGATCTCCGCGGGAAGCGATCTTCGGCGGTGGTGAGTGTACGGGTTATATGTGATAAAGTGTTGATATTCAATGGAATATCGCCAAATGGTGACGATTCGAACGATGACTGGCAAATCCTGGGGATCGAACATTTTCCGGAAAACGAGGTCAGCGTGTTCAATCGTTGGGGCAATCTCGTTTTTCAGCAAAAAGGCTACGACAATCAACATGCCTGGAACGGTCAATGGAATGGCCGGGATCTTCCGGACGGCACTTATTTTTACCTGATTAAACTGGGAGCAGGGCAGGAGCCTATCAGCGGGTATTTACAGATTATGCGATAAAGTTCACCACAAAGTTTAGAAAGTCACACAACTTTCAAAAAAACGTGGTGTGACTTTGTGAACTTTGTGGTGAACTTTAAAATCGAAAGGGGGCGCCGCGATGAAACGCGACGCCCCCTTTTAAGCAGGCAATTTCCGGAAAAGAACGTCAATATTCATCTTCATTGAAGAAGAAGTCGTCATGCCGCGGATAATCGGGCCAGATGTCTTCGATTCCCTCGTAGAGTTCACCGTCGTCTTCCAGTTCTTCCAGGTTATCAATTACTTCGCCAGCTGAACCGGAACGAATGGCGTAGTCAATTAATTCGTCTTTGGTAGCCGGCCATGGTGCTTCTTCGAGGTAAGAGGCTAGTTCTAGCGTCCAGTACATAGTTAGAAGGAATATAAGTTGTTAAAGGATTCGTTTGCAAGAAGGTTTTGGGGCTTCATGATGGGTCAAAACGTTTGTTTGAAGCAATTAGTTTTTTTCATCGCCCCAAATCGCTGCCGGATTACAAAATCAACATTGCGTCTCCGTAGCTGTAAAAGCGGTATTTTTCTTTGATCGCTTCGTTGTATGCTTCCATCACCAGTTCAAAACCGCCAAAAGCGCATACCATAATCAGCAGGCTGGATTTGGGCAAGTGAAAATTGGTGACCATGCTGTTGGCTATGCTAAAGTCGTAAGGCGGGTAAATGAACTTATTGGTCCAGCCTTCCACCGGTTTCAGCATGTGTTCGGCCGATACGCCCGTTTCTATGGAGCGCATTGACGTGGTACCAATTGCACATATCTTTTTATGGCTCATCATGCCTTTGTTCACCACTTCGGAGGCTTTCGAATCGATCCGGAAGTATTCTGCTTCCATTTTATGCTTCGAAAGGTCTTCCACGTCAATGGTACGGAACGTGCCTAGACCGATGTGGAGGGTGATTTCGGCAAAATTCACGCCTTTCAATTCGAGGCGTTTCATTAGTTCCCGGCTAAAATGCAAACCGGCTGTTGGGGCGGCTACAGCGCCATTTTCTTTTGCGTAAATGGTCTGATAACGCTCGCGGTCAATGGCTTCCGGTTCCCGTTCGATGTATTGAGGCAAGGGGGTATTGCCAAGGCGGGACAGTTCTCGTTGAAAATCTTCCTCCTCTCCTTCAAAAAGAAAACGAATGGTTCGGCCCCGGGAAGTGGTATTGTCTACAACTTCCGCGACGAGGGCATCATGGCCGTTTTCGTCTTCAAAGTACAGTTTATTGCCAACCCGGATTTTTCTGGCCGGGTCAACCAGAACGTCCCATAAACGGGCATCGTGGTTCAGTTCGCGCAACAGGAAAACTTCAATTTTAGCGCCGGTTTTTTCTTTTTGCCCGTATAAACGCGCTGGAAAAACCCTGGTATTATTGAAAATCATGACATCCCCGTCGTTGAAGTACCCGAGAATGTCCTTGAAAATCTTATGTTCAATTTTACCGGTATCGCGATGCAACACCATCAAACGGCTGTGGTCGCGCTCTTCCACTGGGTATTGTGCGACGAGTTCTTTGGGTAGGGTAAAATTAAAACTGGAAAGTTTGGTACGCATGGTTCAATGAATGAATGAGTGATTGCGTGAATGAGTGATTGCGCCTTGCGCGCCGGTTCGTCCCGTTGTTCAATCATTCGGGCACTCAATCAAAGTTTAATCGGTTTGGGTGTTGATTTCAGATTCAAATTTCCGTTTCGCCAATGCGCATTTTTAGATGCTGAAAATTGGCAAAATCGCGGTGTCGGCATAATCCGGCAGCCGCTTCATTAAAAATGGCTGCAAAAATAGAATTTCTCCACTAACACCAAACTTTGCAAAAGGTTTTTTTGAATAAAAGAATCTGAAAAAGGAGGGCTCGGAGGTTTTGGCCCCGCACCCTCCTTTTTTTTTATGCCATAACCATTCCGCGGGAGGCTTTTTTGCGGTCGTGTTCATTCAGGTATACTTTGCGCAGGCGTATGCTTTTGGGCGTTACTTCCACGTATTCGTCTTCCTGAATGTATTCCAAAGCTTCTTCCAGCGTAAACTTGCGAGGGGGCGTCAGCGAGGTTTTATCATCGGAGCCGGACGCGCGCATGTTAGTGAGTTTTTTCATTTTAGTGACGTTGATCACCAAATCTCCCTGGCGGTTGTTTTCGCCGATTACCTGGCCTTCATAAACTTCTTCACCGGCATTCACAAAGAAAACGCCGCGATCCTGTAGGTTGTCCAGCGAATAGGCGATGGCAGTGCCGGTTTCCATCACAATCAGTGAGCCGGTTTGGCGGCCCGGAATATCACCTTTCCACGGTTGGTAGCCCAACAGACGGTGGGTCATGATGGCTTCGCCCTGTGTGGCAGTCAGAATATTGCTGCGCAAGCCGATAATGCCGCGCGAAGGAATATCGAATTTCAGCAGGAAGCGGTCGTTCTTCGGTTCCATGCTCGTCATAACCCCTTTACGCTTGGTCACAAACTCTATACATTTACCACTCGTTTCTTCCGGAACGTCGATGGTCAGTTCTTCAATCGGTTCGCATTTTTTGCCGTCGATCACTTTTATAAGTACCTGCGGCTGTCCGATCTGCATTTCATAGCCTTCGCGACGCATCGTTTCGATCAGGATCGCGAGGTGCAACACGCCCCGACCAAATACCAGAAAGGAATCGGCGGAGTTGGTATGCTGCATCCGCATGGCCAGATTTTTTTCCAGCTCTTTTTCAAGGCGTTCGCGAATGTGGCGGCTGGTTACGAATTTACCCTCCTGACCGAAAAACGGCGAATCGTTGATGGTGAACAACATGCTCATGGTTGGCTCATCGATGGCGATGGTTTCCAGCGCTTCCGGATTTTCGGAATCGGCAATCGTATCGCCGATTTCAAAACCTTCCACACCGACCACCGCACAAATGTCGCCGGCATCTACCGAGGTAACTTCTTTCTTTCCAAGGCCTTCGAACACGAACAGTTTGGAAATCCGGTGTTTCTGGATGACATTGTCTTTTTTGCAAAGCGAAACCTGCATCCCTGCTGTAAGCGTTCCGCGGGTGAGGCGACCTACTGCAATACGACCGATGTAATTGGAGTAGTCGAGCGAAGTAATCAGCATCTGAGGGGTGCCTTTGTACGCAATCGGCTCAGGAATATACTTAATGATATCGTCCAGCAAAACCGTGAGGTTGTCCGTCGGGGTTTTCCAGTCGTGGCTCATCCAGCCTTGTTTGGCGGATCCGAAAATAACCGGGAAGTCCAGTTGATCTTCGTTGGCATCGAGGGCGAACATCAGGTCGAATATGTGTTCGTGGGCGAGATCGGGATTGCAGTTGGGTTTATCAACCTTGTTGACCACCACGATTACTTTTTTGCCCATTTCGAGGGCTTTCTGTAACACGAAGCGGGTCTGAGGCATAGGACCTTCAAAAGCGTCGACGAGCAGCAGCACGCCATCGGCCATGTTAAGCACGCGTTCCACTTCGCCACCGAAATCCGAGTGACCGGGGGTATCGATTACATTGATCTTGTACCCATTATAGGTGATGGAAACGTTTTTCGCCAGAATGGTAATGCCCCGCTCGCGTTCGAGGTCGTTGCTATCCAGTATAAGATCCCCAGTTACTTCATGCTCTTTGAAGAGTTTCGAAGCGTGGATGAGTTTGTCAACGAGGGTCGTCTTGCCGTGGTCAACGTGGGCAATGATGGCGATGTTACGAATTTTTGTCATAAAAGAATGTTTGGCCGAACGGGGTACGAGCGTTAAATCAAAGAATTTATGATAAGATTTGGAAACAATGCCCAATTTTTCTTAAAATGGACAAGGTTTTTCAATTGAGCTGCAAAAGTACGTTTTTTATAGCCGGGAACAAAGTGGATAATGCGGTTAAATTTGTTAATAAAACATAAAATTTTAGCAAACATTCGGAAAGGACCTTGATTAACTCGTCAAAACAAAATTTTATTTTTAAAAATAAGCTTTATATTTGCCTATCTTGTATACCCATTTCCCCGGCAGTTCTGCTTGACGATTACCCTGTACAAAGAGGAGAGAACCAATTGAGAGCAGAGGATACTTTTTTCCTAAGGCTGCCGGGGCTTTATCTTACTTTTGACGTATACAGGCAATTTAGCCACCAATTTTTTTCACTTCTTTGCGCGCATATACCTCTCCGTTCAGGTACAGGATATTACGGCCGTTCGGCGATGAATTATCATATATAATAATGCCGGGCTGAGTCGGACCCACTTTACTGCGGCTATCAAATTCTATACGCAAGGCAGTCGTTTCACCGGGCATAAGCGGAAAAATGGGGTAACTCAGCACGGTGCAATCGCAGCTGGTTTTTATGTCCTTGATTACGTATGGTTTATAACCGGTGTTGGTTACGGTAAAAGAATCGAGCAATACCGAATTTTCTTCAATACTGCCGAAATGGATTGTATCCCGGTTCCATTGAACGCTCGTGAGCGGCAGGGGGGCATCCGGATCCTGTTTTTGTATCCCGATATATTGCAGCACCCTGGCTCGTTTGTCATTATTCAACTGCTCATACCCTTGTTGGGTTTCTTTTTCCACACTAATGCCGAGATAGCGCATGTAATCGAGCACTTTCAGTTTTTGCTCCGCCGACAATTCTCTGACCGCTGTACGAATGTCCTGTTGCGGGGTACCTGCTCCCGGTTGCGCGAATGCAGTGGTGGCCGCAAAACAGCAGGCCAGGGCCAAAAAACAGGTGAAAATTTTCATGGATACGGATCCTTTGTTGTGAAATGGATAAAGGTAAACCGAACGACAAGGAATTGATTCAGGAGGGATTAGATGCTGTCGATTACCTGTAAAGCCAGTCTAAAAGTACGATGTTGCCTAAAAAACAAAAACCTCCGGGCCATGGCGACGCCGGAAGTTTTGTTTAGTGCGGGAAGCGAGACTCGAACTCGCACGACCTTGCAGCCACAGGTGTTTGAGACCAGCGCGTCTACCATTCCGCCATTCCCGCCGCTCTATCTGGTAGTTCCGCTTTTAAAATGCGGACGCAAATTTAGAAAGGTTTTCGCGAATACGCAACAGATACCTTTTTTTTAGATAAAAATCCCGCACGCCCGGAAGCGCCTGAATGCCGTTTTCATCTGCCACAAAAACGTCCAAAACCGGTTTTATCGATGTATTCAATTGGTTTTCAATTTGTTCCACCTCATTTAGGGTTTCAGCATAACGCGCCGCATCAGGATCCATTTCCAATTCCATCAAGGCCTCGTTAATATCCATCATATCCATCAGGAAATCCTGGGGTAGGGGAGTCTGCTTGTTTTCATTTCCCAATAAACCATTGATTTCCAGGATATAACGCATCCTTCGATCGGGATCCGACAAGGTTTTATAGGCTTCATTGTTCAGGCTCGACAAATCCAGCATATCCGCCTGCTCCTCCTCCCCGGCCAGGGTATGAAAGTCGGGATGGTATTGTTTGCTCTTCCGGTAAAAAATGCGGCGCAAGGCCTCCGCTTCAACAACAAAGGATACCGGAATACCGTAAAATTCGAAGTAATTCATGTTATACAATCCCGGAAACCGCTGTTAAAAGAATCTGGACAATAAGTGCCGCCAGATATCGAGCCCGAACGCAAAGATCATCAGGCCGAGCAGCAGGAAAAACCCGGCGGTTACCGCTTTTTCCATAAATGCGTCGCTCACGCGGCGGCCGGTAACAACTTCCCATAACAGGAACACCACATACCCGCCGTCGAGCGCGGGAATAGGCAGCAAATTCATGAAGGCCAGGATCAGGCTGAGCGAGGCGGTTATGCGCCAGAATGCCTCCCAATCAAAGGACGAAGGGAACATATTGCCGATGCTGATCAGGCTTCCAAGGTTGTCTTTGGCCGAGATCTTGCCTTTGAACATCTGTCCGAAGGCTTTAAACTGGTCGTTCAGAAAACTGAGGCCTTCGTTTACGCCGGCAGGAATGGCCGCTGCGAAGGAATATTTTTCCCGTTCGGTTTTGTAATACTTATCCATTTCACGCTGTACCCCGATGGTACCGGCCGGTAAAAGCGTGAGATCGATCAGGAGGGTGTCGGCGCCGCGCAAAATGCCCAGCTTAATGGCCTGTCCTTTATACTGGTTGGCCCTTTGGGCAAAATCCTCGAAAAATGGGACCGGTTCCCCATTAAAAGAAACAATCCTGTCGCCTTCTTTTATGCCGGTTTTATCGGCCGGACTACCGGGCTGAACTTTGGCAACCTCGAATGGTACACGGGGCAAGAGCAGGTATTTTTTCTGCACGGCAGTACTGGTCAGTTGCGTACCGAAATCGGGGCTCAGGGTCAATACAACCGGCTGTCCGTCGCGCATCACCGTGATGGTATTGGCATTATTCAGCGCAATTTCCCGGACAAGGGTCATCGGTTCGAGCCGGTCGAAGGGCTTATCGCCGACTTTGATCACAAGATCTCCGTTCCGCAACCCTTGATTCATGAGCACAGAATCGACCTGCATGCCATATTTTAGTTCGCTGACCGGAATATATTCTTTGCCGTAATGCCACAGCATTATGCCAAATATGAAAAAACCCAAGATAAAATTGACGGTCACGCCTCCCAACATAATAATAAGGCGTTGCCAGGCCGGTTTGGACCGGAATTCCCAGGGTTTCGGCGCTTCCTTCAACGCTTCAGTGTCCATGCTTTCATCAACCATACCTGAAATTTTGACGTATCCGCCAAGGGGCAACCATCCAATGCCATATTCTGTGCCGCCTCTTTTGATTTTCCAAAGCGAATTGAAGGGGGCAAAGTCAAAAAACAGGTAAAACTTTTCTACACGGGTTTTGAACCACTTGGCTGGCAAAAAGTGCCCCAATTCATGTAATATGATGAGTAGGGAAAGACTTAAGAGAAATAATACAATCTTGACAACGATATCCATTTACAGTGGGTTTGAAGAATAAGTGGTTTAGGAGGGGGTTTAGGAGGTTTAGGGGGTTTAGAGGGAGGTTTAGGGGGATAGGAACTACCCTCCTTCGCGCTGCGCGCTTCGGCGGGTAAAAAAAACAATGCATCCCCTAAACAGCAATAGGTTTCCAAAGTTTCCGCAAAACTACATAAGCGCATCTGTAACATCTCAGCATTTCCACCAATCTTGTCATAACTTTCAACAAATAATCAAAAACACACGTCTATTTAATTGCCCATAAACGTTTCACTCCCGGGAAACCCTTAAGATCCGATTTCCCTATACCGCTGCCCGTTTGCCGGATCGATTTTAGACATAATTTGAATGATCCGTTCTTTCTGTGGCCGGGTGCCTAATTTCCACATTTCCACAATTTCATCGCGTTTGGCATTGGCAAACATCTGTACGATCATCGAATTGAAATAGGCCACTGACACCTTATCGATGTCTTCCATGGAAGTAAGTATCACCCCTCTTGCCTGGTCCATGTTGGTGGTCATCATATCCAAGCCTTTGCGGTAGTAATTGTACATCGCATTGCGATAAGGTTTCACACGCGGGTTGAGCAGATTCTCAATGATCCAATAACGACTGCGGTTTTTATCGCCGTTGGACGGGCGCCAGCCCGGCGTGCTGTTCGTGGAGGAGTTCTGGATATTGGTTACGATTTGCTGGGCTGTCAGCAACTGCGCGTCGCCGCCGTACAGCGAGAATGAATCATAATCTATACCAATGATTACATATACATAAAAGGCAAACAGGGCGGAGAGATTCTGGTTGTCCGTAGCATCCGGGAGGAACTCAATCGGTTGATTTTGCTCGTAAGTAAAAATAACGTCTTTGTCGAGATGCGAAATGAGCGCAGTTTCGTAGCCGCTGCCATATACCGGACGTGTGGCCTGAACCGCCAGCTCGGCTTTGAACACGTTGTTGTCCTGTTCTTCCGAAATGGTCAGGATAAAACTGCATTTGATCCGTTCTTCGGGTTCAAAACCGTCCTGCGTCCACTTGGTGGTGTTCAAGAAATCGCGCAGGGCCACTTCCAGTTGGTCGAAAACCCGGCGATCATTTTTTTGCAATGCAGGCGTACTGACCCGGACGGTGGCATTGAGCTCGCCTTGTGCGAAGGATGCCAGGGCGATACCCGAAAGGAGAAGTGTCAGACTGATTTGCTTGAACATGTTGCTTGTCAGATTATTTTTGTCCATTATTTGAAATCCTGAAACTTGGAAGGGTGACCATAGAACCTGATGTCCTTTTAAGGTTCTCCTTTAATATCCACGATTTCTCTCTTGCGCTTTGACGCTTCAAAGCAGCTTTGGGTTGGCTAAGGCTGCAATTTCCTGCACAATATCTGCCGCAACAGCTGTTTTGTGTTTTAATGGAAATGCCTTTTGTGTTCCATCCCGGTGTAAAATCGTGATTTGGTTGGTATCGTGACCGAAACCTGCGCCGGCGTGCTGCATGGAATTGAGAACGATGAAATCGAAATTTTTCTTGTTTAGCTTCGCTCGCGCATGCGCTTCTTCCTGGTGTGTTTCGAGGGCAAAACCAATGAATACTTGTCCGGGGCGCTTTTCGCGGCCCAGGGTTGCCGCTATGTCGATCGTTTTGGCCAACTCAAGGGTCAATTCCCCGTCTTTTTTCTTGATTTTCGTGTCAGAATAGGTCTTGGGGCGATAATCGGCCACTGCGGCGGCCAATACTACTACGTCGCAGGATGGAAATACGGCCGCACAGGCTTCGTACATATCCTGCGCGGAGATCACCGGTACGACTCGGATGGCAGGATTTCCGGGTTGTAAATCGGTAGGACCAAGGACTAAAGTGACCTCCGCCCCGTGTTGAGCGAGTTTTTCAGCGATGGCGATACCCATCTTACCGGAGGAATGGTTGCCGATATACCGCACCGGATCTAGCGCTTCGAAGGTGGGGCCTGCGGTAACCAGGGCTTTTTTCCCTGCCAAATATTTTTCTATGGATGCGGCCTGCCCGAGTTGGTGTTCAACAAATCCCAGAATGTCTTCCGGTTCGGCCATGCGTCCTTCGCCAACCAGGCCACTGGCCAGTTCCCCATACCCGACCGGGATGATTTGTACGCCGGCTTCCTGCAATCGCCGGATATTTGCCTGCGTCGCCGGATGATGCCACATATCGACGTCCATGGCGGGCGCCACAAATACGGGGCAACGGGCCGAGAGATAAACGGCGCTTAAGATATTGTCGCACAGGCCATTGGCTAATTTTGCCAATGTATTGGCACTTGCCGGTGCGATTACCAGCGCATCGGCCCATAAACCCAGATCAACGTGGTTATTCCAGCCCGCTTCGGAGCGCACATCAATCAGTACCTGACGTTTGGAAAGGGTGGAAAGGGTAAGCGGCGCAATAAAAGACGTTGCGGCATCAGTCATCAGCACCTGAGTTTCATAGCCTTTTTTTATCAAAAGGCGGGTCAGCAACGCCGATTTATAGGCGGCGATGGAGCCGCAGACACCCAGGATAATCTTCATGGAATGATGAATGATGAATGATGAATGATGAATGACAAAACCCGTCCGGTATTCATCATTCATCATTTATCATTCATCATTAAAATAGTTTATTCTTTTTCGTCTACAAAACGCCACTGAATTTCGTCGTTCAGAAATTCATGGGCCGCGATGATCGGCGTATTGGGTAGCCGCTCATAAAATTTGGAGATTTCAATTTGCTCTTTGTTCTCCTGAACTTCCTCGATGGTATCCGTATTAACGGCAAACTCTTCGAGTTTGCGTTGGATTTCCCATTTCAGGTCACTTGAAATTTGACGCGCGCGTTTGGAAATAATGGCGATACTTTCGTAGATATTGCCGGTTTTGTTCACCAATTCGATCACGTCGCGCGGTTGTACGTTGGGATCGAGGCCCTGGGCTTTACTTTTAATGTCGCTCATACAAAGAAGAATAATGATGAATGATGAATGATGAATTGGTTTAGAGGGTTTAGAAAAGTTTAGAGGGTTTAGGGCGGTTTAGTAAAAGTACTCATTTCATTGAAAATCAATGATTTGGGAAGGACGCTCTAAACCTTCTAAACCTTCTAAACCCTCTAAACCAATTCCTAATTATGTTATTTTTGGTCGTTTTTTCAGTCCTTTTATGGCTTTTTCAGCGTCCTGGCGTATTTGTTTGATTTCTTTCGAATATTTCTCGGAGGGGTATTTTTCGAGGAAATCATTGGTCCGGACGATCGTTTCTTTATACCGCTCTGCCTTCTTTTCGACGATACTGTTGTTGCTCAACTGAAAAGTTGCTTTGGCGATCAGGTAGCGCACCCGCTCGGCATCCGGGCTTTCCGGATAATCGCGAAGCAGGTTGTCGAAGGAAATTAAGGCGGCCTGGTACTGTTTCAAATCGTAGTATAAAGAGCCTTCAGCAAACGCTTTTTCTTCCAGTTTACGGCGAAGTTCATCAATCAGTTTATTGCACTCCTCCACACGCGGGCTTTTGGGAAACAGGTTGGTAAACAACTGAAACTCCTCAATAGCCGATAGTGTGTTCGTTTGGTCGAGCCGGTAAATAGGCGACAATTGGTAATTTGAATACGCCGACATGAACGCAGCTTCCTCCCGAAACGGGGAATTGAGGAAAGTGTTCGAAAAATTTTTGAAATAATAGGCCGCCAGCAGGTATTGTTTCAGGTAGTGGTGTGTGTAGGCGTAGTAATAATACGCTTTTTCTGCCCGCTCATTCCCGCGGAGGCTGGTCAAAACCAGGTCGAAAAGGGTCTGGGCTTTCTGGTATTCTTTTTTTTCGTAATACTCAAAAGCCTTGTTAATAATCATTTCTGCGTTTCCGCTGCTGCGAATTCGCTCATAGTCACTTTTGCAGGCGCTGGTCAGCAGGATGAATCCGGACAGCAACAAGCAGCCAATCGTATTTCTCATAGGGCGCAAAGGTATGAATTTTTATACAATGCATCCCTAAACGTCGAAAAGGAGTAAAGCGTGGTGTGCTTGGTAAAAATAAATTTGAACAGCCAGGGCTTTTGCCTGTTTTAAATGTCCGAATTCGTGTATGCCTTTGCCTTATTTTCCAAAAAAAAGCGAGATTTGCGTCGGCATAATACCTTTTGCCAAGTAACAGTATTGCCTGTTATTTTATCACCAGCATTCCATTTCAATGGAGGTCAAAGAAAAACAAGTTGCCGTCAATCATTCGCTTGAAGATCATTTTCAGGCCAAAATCGATGCCGATATCCGCATCGAGCCCAAAGACTGGATGCCCGATTCCTACCGCAAAACGCTTGTACGGCAAATTGGGCAGCATGCGCACAGCGAAATCGTAGGTATGTTGCCCGAAGGAAACTGGATTACCCGCGCGCCTTCGCTGAAACGCAAACAAATTTTACTGGCAAAAGTGCAGGACGAGGCCGGGCATGGTCTTTACCTATATGCCGCCGCCGAAACGCTGGGCGTTGGCCGCGATCAAATGATCGAAGAATTGCACAGCGGTAAAGCCAAATATTCCTCCATTTTCAACTACCCGACAACCAGTTGGGCCGACATGGGCTCCATTGGATGGCTGGTAGACGGCGCCGCGATCCTGAACCAGATTCCGATTTGTCGCTGTTCCTACGGGCCATACGCCCGGGCAATGGTGCGGGTATGCAAAGAAGAAAGTTTTCACCAGCGCCAGGGCTTCGAAATCCTGCTGACCTTGGCCAACGGTTCACCTGAACAACGTGCAATGGCCCAGGAGTCAATCAATCGCTGGTACTGGCCAGCCGTGATGATGTTCGGGCCCTCCGATTCCGATTCTACCCACAGCGCCCAAAGCATGCGCTGGAAGATCAAACGGTTCAGCAATGACGAATTGCGGCAACGTTTTGTGGATATGATCGCCGAACAGATAAAAGTGCTTGGCCTGACGGTGCCCGATCCAGATTTGAAGTGGAATGAGGCGCGCGGACACTACGACTTTGGCCAAATCAATTGGGATGAATTCTGGAATGTGGTCAACGGCAACGGCCCATGTAACAAACAACGCCTTCAAACCCGGGTAAAAGCCTGGGAAGACGGCGAGTGGGTGCGCGAAGCGGCCGCAGCTTATGCAGCGAAAAAAGCGAAGCGCAGGCAGGAGCCTGAAAATGCAACAAAAGCCGCATAAGTACTTATGCGACAGCCTGCAAGATTAAAAAGTATATAAACGAAAAAGACTTGACTACCTTGAATCTCGAACTGGAAAAAAACGCCGATTTTTTGCAATTGGCCGTCTCCAATATGAACCGCCGTTTTGAAAAAATACGGGAGGGCGGCGGACAAAAACGTTTGGAAAAGCTGAAAGCGGAGGGCAAAATGAGCGCTCGCGAACGGATCGATTACCTGCTGGATACGAACAGCGAAAGGATCGAAATCGGGGCTTTTGCCGGGTATGAGTTGTACGCCGAGCACGGTGGGTGCCCCGCCGGCGGGGTAGTGGTGGTGATCGGTTATATTCAGGGGCGACAATGCATCGTACTGGCCAACGACGCCACGGTAAAAGCTGGCGCCTGGTTTCCTATTACCGGCAAAAAGAACCTGCGCGCCCAGGAAATTGCCATGGAAAACCGCCTGCCGATCATTTACCTGGTCGACAGCGCGGGCGTGTACCTGCCTTTGCAGGACGAGATTTTCCCCGATAAAGAGCATTTCGGCCGAATTTTTCGCAACAACGCCAAATTGTCGAGTGCCGGGATACCACAGATCGCGGCCATCATGGGCAGCTGCGTGGCCGGGGGGGCATATTTGCCTATCATGTCGGATGAGGCCTTGATTGTGGAGAAAACCGGCTCTGTTTTTCTGGCCGGACCATATTTGGTAAAAGCCGCCATCGGCGAAGAGGCAGACAAAGAAACACTTGGCGGGGCTACCACCCACTCCGAAATCTCCGGAGTGACCGACTATAAAATGCCGGACGATAAAACCTGCCTGGATACGATTAAAAAACTAGTGGACAAGTTCGGGCGCTTCGGCACGGCCGGCTTCGACCGTGCGACGCCTAAACCTGCAGCGGGTTCACCCGATGATATGTTTACCATCTACCCTGAAAACGGCGCTAAACCATACGATACCAACGAGTTACTGCGTCGCATAGTAGACGATGGAGACATCACCTACTACAAGGAACATTACGGCAAAACCATCCTCTGCGGCTACGCCCGTATTGAAGGATGGGCGGTAGGGATTGTGGCCAATAACCGGCAGGTAGTGAAAAATGCCAAAGGGGAAATCCAGTTTGGCGGAGTTATTTACTCCGATTCGGCCGACAAAGCCACGCGTTTTATCATGAATTGCAACCAGAAAAAAATTCCCCTGGTATTCCTGCACGACGTGAGCGGATTTATGGTTGGTACACGTTCCGAACACGGCGGCATCATCAAAGACGGCGCAAAAATGGTAAACGCGGTATCCAATTCTACGGTACCTAAATTCAGCATCGTGATCGGCAACTCCTATGGCGCCGGCAACTACGCAATGTGTGGCAAGGCCTACGACCCGCGGCTGATCGTTGCGTGGCCGACTGCAAAAATTGCCGTAATGGGCGGAGAGCAGGCGGCTAAAGTGCTCACACAGATCCAGGTGCAGGCGCTCAAAGACAAAGGACATGCGCCCGACCCGGACGCTGAAAAAAAACTGTTTGAAGAAACCAAGGCCCGCTACCTGGCGCAAACGACACCATATTATGCAGCGGCGCGCTTATGGGTGGATGCGATTATCGACCCGAGGGATACAAGGAAGTGGATTTCCATGGGGATCGAAGCGGCGAATAATGCGCCTGTGGAGAAGTTTAATGTGGGGATAATGCAGGTTTGATTGGGAAATTTAAAATAGGACATTGGCGTTAGCGTTTATTTAACAATGTCAAATTTGTATTGAACTGTTTCGATCAGGGGATTTCCCTTAGCGTCGTTTTGCTTAAAAATGACCCGGATATCGATGGTTTCCGAAGTGTCTTTTTCCGTGCTGTCAAAAATTACATCCAAACGTTTTTTTGTGTCCGGTGCTATGATACCGCGTGGAAATTCCACTTCGGTACAGTGACAGGCATCTACGATATCGATTTGTAAATCCTGCCCGGAGGTATTCGTGAATTCGAAGAACAATTCCTTTTTGTCGCCTTTTTTTACCGGGCCGATGTCGATGAATTTTTTACCCCAGGTTACCGTAGCAGTAGCAGGGGCCGTTTTGCCCGTTGAAGTGTTCACCGCGGAGGGGGCAGTGGTTTGTTGCTGCGCTTTGCAGGAGAGCAGGATATGGAGGGAGATAAAATAAAGTAATATTGTGTTTTTCATGCTTAAACGGGTGAAATACAAGGTTTTTAAATCTGTTCGTGGCGTTTAGGCGACTAAAATCGCCGGGACATTAAGATACTTTTTTCCCCTGCATCGCTGTCCGGAAGGTTTCATCCATAGCACGGTGGGCGAGGGGAGAGGTGTAGGTGTTGAGTGCCTCAATGGCGCGGTGAATAACGTCTTTGTCTTCTTTTTTAGTCGCTTCGCGCAGGGCAGTTAACAAAGTATTCGTCCTTTCTTTTTCGTCCGCTGTCAAAATAGCCTCGTTTTGTCGCAGGAATTTATCGCCCGCAAGCAATAAATTATTGGCTTCGTTGCGGGCTTCGAGGATACCGCGTTGTTGCATATCGGTTTGTGCATTGGCAATACTGTCCAGCAGCATTCTGGCCATGTCTTCTTCGCTGATGCCGTAGGTAGAGCGGATTTCGATCTCCTGTTCGACGTTGGAGCGCAGTTCGCGGGCCCGTACGGTGAGGATACCATCGGCATTGAGGATGAACTGGATATCGATTTTAGGCAAACCCGCTGGCATTGGCGGAATATCGCGGAGGATAAATTCGCCAAGTTGGCGGTTGTCCGCTACCAAATCCCGCTCCCCCTGGTACACGCCGATTTTAAGATTTTTTTGACCGTCGACACTGGTGGTATACTGTCGCCCGGCTTTCGAGGGTACTTTGGAATTCCGTGGAATGATCACATCCATCAGACCGCCAACCGTCTCGATTCCTAAGGAAAGCGGGGTAATGTCAATTAACAGCAGGTCTTTCTGGTTGCCTGCCAGGATATCGGCCTGAATGGCGGCGCCCAAAGCGACGACTTCATCGGGATTAATCTCATCGTACACCGGTTTGCCGAAAAAGGTTGCCACCAGTGCTTTTACAAGCGGTATACGAGTGCTGCCGCCTACCATAACCACTTTATCGATTTTGCCAGTTTCGAGTTTAGCATCCCT
>Ga0105046_10002571_pt1 | contig 28659 bp, 28 predicted proteins | sample MAT03_FD_78385 | JGI IMG/M metagenome (GOLD analysis project Ga0105046, IMG submission 78385) | Freshwater microbial communities from Lake Fryxell liftoff mats and glacier meltwater in Antarctica - MAT-03 (megahit assembly) | ecosystem: Environmental > Aquatic > Freshwater > Ice > Liftoff... | reverse complement strand
CCGTTGTAGTTCACGGTGCCGTCCGCGGTGCCGTGTATCTGCATCACGGGGGTGGGATGCGTCGCTGCACAGCTGGTGAACCGCGAGAGGAGCATGCTACCCGTGACGGAGGCGATGGCGGCGAAGCGTTCACTGCGGAAACAGGCCAGGTCGTAGCTCATGAAGCCGCCGTTGCTCATGCCGGTGCTGTAGACGCGGTCAGCATCGATACTGTACTGTGTGCTGATGGTGTCGAGCAGGGCGCTGAGGAAACCCAGATCATCCACGGCGGAAACGCCGAAGGTGTTCCAGAACCGGTTGCCCTGTAGGTCCAATGTGCCGTTGGGGTGTACGACGAGGAAGTTGGCGGTGTCAGCAATGGCGCGGAAGTCGCCGTAGAGTTCCTGTTGCAGGTTGTCGCTGGTGTAGCCGTGCAGGTTGAAGACCAGCGGCACAGGGTTCGCCGGGTTGTAGATCGCCGGGATGTAAAGGCGGTAGTCGCGCACGATGCCGTTGTGCAGGAAGCTGCCGGTGATGGTGGTTTGGGCCGAGGTGGAAGCCGATCCGCCGATGAGAAGGACGAGGAGCAGGATCGTGTTCGTGCGCATAGGTGAAGTTGTCTGTGGTCGGCGGTCTGGCACCGATAGTGGCAATGTAACACCGATGGCGGGCTACTGGTAGCTTCGCCACATGACCGATCACAGCGCCGCGTTCGATGCCAATAAGGCCGCGTGGAACGCACGGGCGCAGCTGCACGTGGGTTCGAAATTCTACGACGTGGAAGGCTTTGTCGCGGGAGCGAACTCGCTCACGGCCCTTGAATTGGAACTCCTCGGTGATGTAAGCGGGAAGCACATCCTCCACCTGCAATGCCACTTCGGGCAGGACACGTTATCCATGGCGCGCATGGGCGCGCTAGTCACCGGGCTGGACATCTCCGATACCGCGATCGCTGAAGCGCAAAAGCTGGCCGAACGTTGTGGATCGAAGGCCGAATGGGTTACGAGCAATGTGATCGACCACCGCGCCGAACTCGATGGCAAGTTCGACATCGTGTTCACCAGCTATGGCACCATTGGCTGGCTGCCCGATCTGGCGTCCTGGGCCGCGAACATCGTCCGCTACTTGAAGCCGGGCGGCCGCTTCGTCTTCGCCGAGTTCCATCCTGTTGTGTGGATGTTCGACAACGACTTCAAAGAGATCGCCTACTCCTACTTCAACCAGGAGATGATCGTGGAGGAGGAACAGGGCAGCTATGCCGACCGCGAAGCAATTATCAAACTCGCCAGCTACTCCTGGAATCACGGCTTGGGCGAAGTGCTGGGCGCTTTGTTGAATGCCGGGCTTCGCATCGACCGCTTTGAGGAATTGGATGGCTCGCCGCACGACTGCTTCAACAACACCGTGAAAGGCGATGATGGCCTCTACCGCATCGCGGGCATGGAAGGCAAATTGCCGATGGTGTATGCGTTGAGCGCTGTGAAAGCGAAGTAGTCCTCGTCCACACCGCCCTGTTCACCAAGTCCGCGTTGCACTTGCGCACGCACGCCGGGCACTCCCCTACTTCGCAGCATGGCCCTCAGCCGCTTCTGGACCTTCATCCTCATCCTCTCGATCGGCTATGTGCTGATCATGCTCGCGGCCGGAAAGCAGTACACGCTGGGCTCCTTGATCAACGGCAAGCAGGGCGAACCGCTGGTGGTGGCTGAAATGGACAGCACGGCCCTGCATGGCTCAGCCTTCCTCCTGGCGATAAAGGACGCAGGTGAAGCTGGCATCCAGCGTGGCGACACCTTGTACCGCATGAGCAAGAGCGGTGTGGTGAGCACCAACGTGGGCAAACAACCGGCCGATGGACTCTTCGCCACATGCCGAAATACCATCACCGACCTCTGGCTGCCGCTGATCGGCTACCTCACCTTCTTCTGCGGCCTGCTCAACCTGCTGATCGACTCGCGCGCCATGGACAAGCTCGCGCGCTTCCTCTCCCCGATCTTCCACCGCGTGTTCCCTGAGTTGAGGAAGGGCCACCCGGCCTACGGCTTCATGACATTGAATTTCGCCGCGAACTTCCTCGGACTCGACAGCGCCGCCACGCCCTTCGGCCTGAAGGCGATGGAGAGCATGCAGGAGGACAACGCGACGAAGGACCGCGCGACCAACAGCCAGATCATGTTCCTCTGTCTGCACGCTGCCGGCCTCACATTGCTGCCCACCTCGATCATCGGTTACCGCGCGGCGCAGGGCGCTGCCAATCCGGCGGACATCATGATCCCGTGCATCATCACTTCGTTCATCGGCACGCTGGTCGCACTGTTCCTGGTGGCGGCACGGCAGCGGATCAACCTGTTCAACCTGCCGGTGATGGTGGCGGTGCTGGGCATCAGCGTGCTCATCGGCGGGCTTATGGCGTACATCAGCGGCCTCACCGGGGTGGCCAAATTCCACTTCACGGACAATCTGAGCAACGGCATGCTGCTCATCATCATCGGCCTCATCGTGTTGTACGCCTTCATCAAGGAGAAGTACTTCACCGAGAAAGGCACCAACATGTTCGACAGTTTCGTGCACGGCGCCAAGGACGGCTTCACCACCGGCCTGCGTGTACTGCCATACATGCTCGCGATGCTCGCCGCGCTCAGCATCTTCCGCAACAGCGGCCTCATGGGCATCGTCATGGACGGGCTGTCGTGGGCACTGAACCTCGTCGGCGTTGACAAGCAGGTGATCGACGCGATCCCCGTCGCGTTGATGCGTCCCTTCAGCGCCGGTGGCTCACGCGGTTTCATGCTCGATGCGATGAAGACCTATGGACCGGACAGTCTCACCGGGCAGCTGAGCTGCCTGTTCCAAGGCGCGGCCGAGACCACGTTCTATGTGGTGGCGCTTTACTTCGGTTCAGTGAACGTGAAGGACAGCCGCTACACGCTGGGCATCATGCTGCTGGCGGACCTGGCGTGCGTGATCACGGCGGTGTTCGTGTGCAAGCTGTATTTCTGATACCCGGGGGCGGGGCCATCTTAGCTTGGCCGCATGTCCGGATCCAGCAAGCTCATTGCGATCATCCTCGTTCTTCCCTTGCTCGCTTCGTGCGCGACGGTGGTGTCCACCGCGCATTATACCGTTCCCATCCGCAGCGAACCGACGGGTGCACGGTTCGTGATCACCGACCGGAATGGGCGGGTAACGCGTGAAGGCACAACGCCCGCGCTCGTGGAACTGAAGGCTTCCAATGGCTATTTCAGACGGGGCATCTACCGCGTGGAACTGAGCAAGCCCGGCTATGCACCCGCCGTCACGGAGTTGCGGGCGCGCATGAATGGCTGGTACTGGGGGAATCTGTTGATCGGGCCGATCGGTTTCCTGGTGATCGATCCACTCACCGGCGCGATGTACCGGCTGGACCAGCGGATGGTCTATGAAGGCCTCGGGCGGGTGGAGTGATGTGTTTTGCCAGTTGAGTTTTGAAGACACCCCATTGTGAGTAATTCACATCGCGGGGATGGGCACTGCTTCCCCGATGCGTTTTCTTTGCGGCCCGAAAAGAGCCGCACGACATCATGCCATTGAAGATCGCCAGACGCCGTTCCGCCATTCATGGCAACGGTGTGTTCGCCACCGGACCCATAACGAAAGGAGAGCCTGTTGTCGAGTACAAGGGAAAGTTGATCACGCACCAGGAGGCCGATGACCAGCGCCACGCCGATGTGACCACGGGCCACACCTTCCTCTTCACCTTGAACGACCACTGGATCGTGGACGCCAATCAGGGTGGCAACGTGGCTCGTTGGATCAACCAGAGCTGCGATCCCAACTGCGAGGTCTTCATCCACGAGGACCCCGGTGGCGATCCGCGCAAGGACAAGGTGATCATCGAGGCCTTGCGACCTATCAAGCCGCAGGAGGAGATCACCTACGACTATGGTTTGGTCTTCGACGAAGAGTATACGGACGAACTCCTGCGCACATGGGCTTGTCGTTGCGGCTCGCGCAAGTGCCGGGGCACCATGCTGAAACCGAAGGAAGAGGCCCTCGCTGAGTTGATGCGGACCGCTTGAAGAAGAAAGTGAAAGAGTGGAAAGGTGCCACACCCTTGCACCTTTCCACTCTTTCACTTTTGCACCCTTATTCCCCGAACGGCACAACCTTTGCCTAGCAGACCCGCCAATTAGCTTTGCCCTCCCATGAAAAAGTTCCTCTTTCTTCTCGCTTCGCTCCTCGTTCTCGCACAAGGCACCTCCGCGCAGGACGACGCGAAGAGCAAGGCCATCATGGACCGGTTGATGGCGCAGGCCAAGACTTGGACCAGCTTCGAGGCCGACTTCACCAGCCGCCTGCAAAGCGCCAAGGACAAGCTGGACATCAAGCAGGAGGGCAACATGAAAGTGAATGGCAAGAAGTTCCGCCTGGTTCTGGACAAGAACACGATCATCAACGACGGCACCACGATGTACACGTACAACAAGGACGCCAATGAGGTGACGCTGAGCGATCCCGCGGAGATGGACCAGGAACTGGACCCGAGCAAACTCTTCACGCAGTACGAGCAAGGGTTCAAGAGCCAGTTCGTGGAAGAGAAAGCCGACGCTGCCGGTGTAACGGTCCAAGTCGTGAAGCTTTTCCCCATCGACGCAGCGAAGAAGGCCTACCATACGGTGATCCTTACCGTGGACAAGGCGAAGGTGGAGCCACGCAGCATCCAGGTACTGTATAAGGATGGCAATGTGGTGACCTACACCCTGAAGAAGTTCACGCCGAACGCAGCACACGCCGATCCGCTGTTCGTCTTTGACAAGGCGAAATACCCCGGCGTTGAAGTGAACGATATGCGCTGATCGATCCGGGACGGCTTGTCCGATCCCGCCCAAGAAGAAGCCATCCGGGAGGGTGGCTTTTTCATTGGGATCCGTTACACACCTTGCGCTCATGCATTCATCAGTCATGCGCACCGCACTCCTGATCCTCTTTGTTCTTGCCCAAGCCGGGACATGGGCATCTCCACCCCGCATTGTGCATGTGCTCGTGGCCCTATGCGACAACCTTCATCAAGGCATCGTCAAAGTCCCGGCGGGAATTGGCAACGGGCAGAAACCGGGAACGAACCTATACTGGGGAGCGGGGTATGGCGTGAAGACGCACTTCGACCGCTCGGCTGAATGGATCCGCGTGCCGTGCGGCCCAGCGGGAGAAGCGCACATCCTTGATCGTGCCGTGTGGAAGCATCGCGACAGCGCCGTGTACCTGGTCGCTGACGCCTACGATGGGCGGAACATCCGCGAAGCGACCGAGGATCTGCTCCAGTTCGCGAGCGGAAGTCGTCCTGTACAGATCACCGCCGATGGCAGGACGATCGCGGCTGGTGGTGCTTCGGACCTTATCGCTTACGTGGGGCACGACGGCCTCATGGACTTCGCGTTGGACAAGGAATTTCCAGCGATCAATGCAGAACGCCGGGAGACGATCATCCTGGCCTGCATCAGCAAGCGCTACTTCGCGCCAGCGCTCCAGAAAACAGGTGCCTCCCCGCTGCTTTGGACTACGGGCCTCATGGCGCCGGAAGCCTACACCTTGAAAGCCGCGCTGAACGCCTGGGTGGAGCGCAAGCCAAAGGAGGTTGTCCGTGAACAGGCGGCGGCAGCCTACGATAAGTACCAGCACTGCGGCATCAACGGTGCACGAAGGCTGCTCGTTACCGGCTGGTAGGCTGCTGGCCCTGCTGCGCGGTGAGGTACACGTAGTCCTGCAACACGCTCTGCAGGAACTGCCACGACTGCAATCCATCGCCGTTGTTGCCGATCGCGGTGCGCACCTTGGCCGCCATCTCCTCGATCAATGCGACGCGGTTCACCACGGTGGTCTTGTTCAGTACTTCATTGATCATCGAAGCTTGGGCATCGTTCAAGCGCACCGCTTCGGGGAAACGCACCCGGTGCCCATCGCCGACCTGGGTCATCAAGGTGTCCTTCAACTGCAGGCGCTGCTTCAAGGTGATCACGGTGGTGCCGCCCGCCAGATCGCCCAGGCGTTGACCCCTGCCATTGATCAACAGGACGACGAGACCCAGGCCATAGAAGCTGTCGATCGGGCGCAGGATCCAGCGCAACAGGTACTGGCCCAGCCGGGGCTGGCCGCCATCCACGCGCGCCACCTTGATCTTGCGCGTCCGCTTACCGATGCTCTGTCCGTCCATGGTGAGTTCGCACACCAGGTGGTAGAACATGTAGGGCAGCCCAACGAACACGATCAGTATGACAATGAGCACCGTGCCACCATCGCTCAGGAACGCCGCGAGCAGGAACCAGAGGAACACCCAGGCGATGAGGATCAAGGTGTCGATGAGGTAGGCCAGAATGCGGTCGCCCAAGCTGGCCACCTCGTGCTGCACCAGCACGTTCTGCGCGGTCTCGATGTTGATGGTGTTCATCGGTCGGCGAAAATAGGGAGGTTCACACGCCGGCCGGGCGCACTGGACCTGTCGCCTTATGTTTGGCACTTATGCGCGAAGCGGCCTTCATTCAACGGAACCAGGAGAAGTGGCAACGCCTGGAGAAGGTGGTCGATGGTATGGACGGGTTGAGTGGCGATGAGGCCTCGGAACTGTACATCCAGTTGAACGACGACCTGAGCTACGCGCGCACCTTCTACCCGAAGAGCAATATCCCGATCTACCTCAACGGGCTGGCGGTGCGCCTGCACCAGCACATCTACCGAAACCAGCGCACGCCACGCGGCCGCTTCCGCACGTTCTGGACGCAGGAAGTCCCGCTCGCAGTGGCGGCTACGCGCAAGCAACTGCTTCTCTCCTTCACGGTGTTCGCATTGGCCGTGGCCATCGGCGCGGTCTCCGCAACACACGACGCCACCTTCGTGCGCTTGATCCTCGGCGATGGCTACGTGGACATGACGCTGGAGAACATCCGGAACGGCGAGCCCATGGCGGTGTACGGCGGGGACAGCGAGAGCCTGATGTTCCTCGGCATCACCGTGAACAATGTGCGCGTCTCCATGATCTGCTTCGCACTTGGGCTGTTCGCCGGCTTGGGCACGGTGGTGGCGCTCATGGCGAACGGCATCATGGTCGGTGCGTTCCAATACCTCTTCCACGAGCAGGGTGTGCTGCGCGAAAGCCTGCTGACGATCTGGGTACACGGCACATTGGAGATCTCCGCCATCATCATCGCCGGTGCGGCGGGCTTCGCCTTGGGAAAGGGCATGCTCTTCCCGGGGACCTACACACGTGGCGAGAGTTTCCGGCACAGCGCCATGCTGGGACTGAAAGTGGTGATGGGCCTGGTTCCGGTCTTCATCACGGCCGGTTTTCTCGAGAGCTTTGTCACCCGCCATGCCTTGAGCGTTCCACCCTTCGTCGCATTGCTGATCATCGGCGGCTCGCTCGCCTTCATCATCTACTACTTCATCATCCTCCCCTATCATGCAGAACGCCGCGCCGGTCCAGTTGCGCCAGATCCGTGACTTCGGTCAGCTGATCTCCACCACCTTCACCTTCCTCAAGCAGAACTGGAGGCCGCTTTTCCGTGCTATCGGCACGCTGTGTCTGCCGATCGCTGTGGTCGCCGGATTTTTCGCCGGTGGATCGATGGCCACCATCCAAGGCATGAGCATGAAACCGGGAGGGGATCCCATGGAGGTGTTCTCCGTGATGGGCCGGACCATGCTGGCCTTGATACCCGCTTACCTGCTGCTCCTGTTCTCCTTCCTGCTGCTGATCGCCATCGTGCATGAATACCTGCGCGCGTACGACAAGGGAGAGCACGTGGGCATCACCACCGGCGATCTGTGGAAACGCGCATGGCCGCAACTCGGATCCTACTTCGGGCTCACCTTTCTCAGCGGCCTGCTGGCGATCGTAGGGCTGATCCTCTGCGTCCTGCCCTTCTTCTATGTGTGGACCGTACTTTCCCTCGTGGCCATCTGCCATGCGATCGAACGCAGTGGTGGCGCGGGGTCCCTGGCCCGTTCCAATTCCCTGGTGAAGGGCGACTTCTGGCCAACACTTGGCCTGGTCATCATCATCGGCATCATCAATGCGGTGATCAACTACGTGTTCCAGATCCCCGTCTTCATCGTGACGTTCACCACCACGATGAACAGCACCATGTCGGTTCTGGAGACCGGCCAGCCCGGGGCATTGCCCACCTGGTTCACCATGTTCATGTCCATCGCCACCGCGGTGCAATGGTGCGTCATGATGCTCACCTACCCGATCGTGGCGGTGTGCATGGGCCTGAAGTACTTCTCGCGCATCGAGGAGAAGGAAGCGCCCGGTTTGCGCGAGAAGATCCAGGGATTCGAGCAGGCCTGATCACGTGATGCGCCGGGTGCTGTTCGTCTTGCTGTGCGTTGCGGGCCTGATGCCCGCCTTGCGCGCGCAAGACAGCATCCAAGCGCCGGCCGGACCGATCGAACTGCGCGCGTTCGATGCGGAGCGCATCGCGGCCCACCAGGCCGATCCCGAATTCCAGTACGACCGTGACCTCCGCCGCGTACCGACGTTGTGGGAGCGCTTCAAGGACTGGCTCGGCCGCTGGTTCGACAGCCTGTTCGGATCACGCGTGGGCTCGTTCGTTACACAGAACCTGCTTTACATCCTGATCGCCGCAGCCCTCATTTTCGCCGTGGTGGTTTTGAGCAAAGGCAGCTTGCGCCGTGTGTTCCACGGTGCCCCGCGTTCGCTCGGCGAAGTGACCGTGGCGGAAGAGGACATCCGGGGAATGGACCTGGGAGCGATGATCCGCGAGGCGGAGGAGGCCGGTGATCTTCGTCGCGCCATCCGCCTGCACTACCTGCTCGTCCTGCGCAAACTGGTGGACCAGGGTGTGCTGCACTGGAGCCCCGAACATACCGATCGCGAGTACATGGCGCAGATCAAGGACCCATCGCTGCGTTCGCGCTTCGTGCATGTAGCCTTGGTTTTCCAATGGGTGTGGTATGGCCATGCCGAAGTGGAACCCACTCGCTACGCGGAATTGCGCCAGCCCTTCATCGCCTTTGAACAGGTTCCGGTGCGATGAGCCGCTTCGAGAAACGGGTGGTGCTGGTGCTGGCGATCCTGATCGTCCTGCTCTCGGCCCTGGAGGCCATGGCGCCCAAGCCCACGGACTGGAGTCCTTCGTTCTCGCAGTACCACCGCAAGCCGTACGGCGGTCAACTGGTGCATGAACGCCTGAAGGACCTCTTCCCGAGCGTCCGTTCGGTGCATGATCCGGTCGCCGTGGTGGCTCAGGATATTATGCGTGAGGAGGACACCAGCACGCCGCTCAACCTGATCTACGTGAACAGTTCCTTCGGCCCGGACAAGCTGAACACCGGGCTTTTGCTGGAGTTGGTGGATCAAGGGAACGAAGTGCTGATCGCGGCGGATCATATCCATGGCCTGCTGGCGGACACCTTGCACCTGGAGATGGCCCGCAAGAATTGGCTGGCCGCGGAGGACACTTCCGATATCCGCTTCATCGGTGAAGAGCGCATCGCCGAGGGTGTCTTCCGTTTCTCGCGCGGATTCCCCGGTGCGTACTTCACGCGTTTCGACACCAGCAGGACGCGCGTGCTGGCGGTCGATGGTGCTTCGCATCCTGTATTGCTGCAGATGGGATGGGGCACGGGCCGGATCGTCTTGTGCAGCGCGCCACTAGCCTTCTCCAATTACAACCTGCTGAAGAACCGGAACGCCACCTTCATGGCCGGTGCGTTGAGCGTATTGCCACCGAACCCGGTGCTTTGGGATGAGTACTATAAGATCGGCCGCATGGAAGCGAGCACGCCCCTGCGCTACATCCTTTCACAACCCGCGTTGCGCTGGGCCTGGTACCTCACGCTGGGCCTGGTGGTCCTCTTCATGGTAGTGTACGCACGCCGGCAACAACGCGCGATCCCCATCGTGCGAGCGCCGCGCAATGCCACACGTGATCTGGCCCATACGATCGGCCGGTTGTATTGGCACAAAGGCGACCACGCGGGGTTGGCGAAGAAGATGATCGCGCACTTCAAGGAGGAAGTGCGCACACGTACCTACCTGCGCACATTCGCCTACGATGAATCGACCATCGCTCACCTATCAACGAAGACCGGGCTGACCCCGGAAGACCTGAAGCAGCGCATGGAAGCGATCCGCCGACGCGAACAAGCCAACTACCTTACCGAGACCGACCTTCTTGCCCTCAGCACCGAACTCCACGAACTCCGCCAACTGATCTGATCACCATGTCCGAGAACGCCGAACAACCACAACCTTCCCTGAGCAACTCCGAAGGCGTGGATCGCAGCGCGCAGAGCGTGCGAGAGGTCCAAGGGCCTCCTCCGCCCCCGAGCGAAGACTTCCACACCACCATCCCGCTCACCGAACTGCAACAGGCCGTGGAGCGCATGCGTGGGGAAGTGGGCAAAGTGATCGTAGGCCAGGAGCGCATGGTGGATCTGCTGCTCATCGCGCTGCTCAGCGACGGCCATGTGCTGATCGAAGGCGTGCCCGGATTGGCGAAGACACTGACCGCGAAGTTGCTGGCGCGTTGTATACGCACACGGTTCTCCCGCATTCAGTTCACGCCGGACCTGATGCCCAGCGACCTGATCGGCACCAGTGTGTTCGATCCGCGTACCACGGCCTTCGAGTTCAGGCCCGGTCCCTTGTTCAGCAACATCGTGTTGGTGGACGAGATCAACCGTGCGCCCGCCAAGACGCAGAGCGCGCTCTTCGAGGCGATGGAGGAACGACAGATCACCGTCGACGGAAAGACCTATCCACTTGGCAGTCCGTTCATGATCGTGGCCACACAGAACCCGATCGAACAGGAAGGCACCTACCGCCTGCCCGAGGCTCAGCTGGACCGCTTCTTCTTCAAACTCACGGTGGACTACCCGACGCTGAACGAAGAGGTCGCGATCCTCGAACGCGCGTCCGAAGGCAAGGACCGGTTGACCATTGACGCCGTGGTACCCGTTCTGGGTGCGGATGAGCTGGAGCGCGCACGGGACCTCGTGCGCCAGGTGCGCTGCGATGAGAAACTCGTGCGCTACATCGCCACCCTTGTTGACCGCACGCGGCACGACGGTGCCTTGATGCTCGGTGCATCGCCACGCGCATCGTTGGCGATCCTGCTTGGATCACGCGCCCATGCTGCGATCCATGGGCGGGACTTCGTAACACCGGAGGACATCCAGGCGGTGACGGTCCATGTGCTGCGCCACCGTGTGCAGCTCACCCCGGAGCGCGAGATGGAAGGCCTTACACCCGATCAGGTCATCGCCCTGCTGGTGAAGCAGATCGAAGTGCCGCGTTGATGATGCCGTTGGGCACGATCTTCCTCACGCGGCGCGCCTTCCTCCTCGGATGGATGGTGGTGCTGCTGCTGCTCGCTGGCTGGTTCTGGCAGCCGTGGTTCGTATTCGCCAAGCTGGCCCTGTTGTTCTATGTGCTTGCGTACGCCACTGAGTGCTATCTGCTCTTCGGACAACGAACCGGCATGAAGGCGCAGCGCCGCACACTGGAACGTTGGAGCAACGGCGACACGAATCCGGTTTCGATCCTGGTGGAAAGCGGCTACGGCACGGACATGCGCATCCGCGTGCTCGACGAGTTGCCGGTGCAATTCCAGAAACGCGATCTGGTGTTCGCGGGGGCGATCCCTGCTTGGGGGCGACGCGACTTCGAGTACAACGTGCGTCCGGTGCAACGTGGCGTGTACCGATACGGCGCGGTGAATGTGTTCGCGCAAAGCCCGCTCGGCCTCATGGAACGCCGATTCCGGCTGGATCAGGCGAAGGAGGTGGCGGTGTATCCCAGCTACCTCCAACTGCGGAAGTACGAGTTACTAGCGATCAGCAACAAGCTCACCCTTGCCGGCGTCAAGAAGATCCGCCGCATCGCGCAGCATGCCGAGTTCGAGCGCATCAAGGAATACGTGAGCGGCGATGACCGGCGAACGGTGAACTGGAAAGCCACGGCGCGTCGGGGCCGGTTGATGGTGAACCAGTTCCAGGACGAGCGCGCGCAGCAGGTCTTCGCGGTGATCGACAGCGGGCGGGTGATGAAGATGCCGTTCGAGGGCTTGAGCCTGCTGGACTACGCGATCAACGCGGCGCTGGTGATCAGCAGCATCGCCATGCGGAAGGAGGACAAGGCCGGGCTGATCACATTCTCCGACAGGGTTCTGGATATACTGCCTGCCAGCCGCCAGCGTGGACAGATGCAGAAGATCCTGCGCACGCTCTACGCCCAGGGCACGGACCACCGCGAGACGGACATGGAGTCGCTTTACGTCACGATCCGACGAGAGGTCCATCAGCGCAGCCTGCTCCTGCTCTTCACGAACTATGAAAGCGTGAACGCCATGCAGCGGCAGCTCCCCTACCTGCAACGGCTCGGCCGCCAGCACCTGGTGGTGCCCATCTTCTTCCTGAATACGGAACTGGACGCCGATCTGAAGAGCCTGGCCCGCGACACCGAGGAAGTGTACGTGCGAACCATCACCGAGAAGACGGTGTTCGAGAAGCGCCTGATCGCCCGCGAACTGGAACGGCACGGCCTGCCGGCCATCCTCTGCCGCCCTCAGGACTTGACCGTGAGTGTGATCAACAAGTACCTGGAGATCAAAGCGCGCGGGCTGCTGTGACCGGTCGATCTAGCTTCGTGACCATGGAAACCACCACAAGACGCAGTGTCACCGCCACCCTGGACGGTGCCCCCTACACCACCCGCATCAGCACACGCGGTTTGGAGATGATCGCTGACGAACCTGCCGACCACGGCGGAAGCGATCTGGGCTTGCGCCCGCATGAACTTCTCCTGAGTTCCATCGCCGCATGCACGGCGATCACCATGCGCATGTACGCCGATCGGAAACAGTGGAAAGTGGACCGCATACATGTGACGGCGAGCATGGAACGCGAGCAACATGGCAAGGCGATCGACACTCGGATCCATCTTGAGGTGGATGTGCCCACGGAGCTTCCCGCGGACCAGCGTGAGCGGATGCTCCAGATCGCGCGCGCCTGCCCCGTACACCGCACCCTGGAAAGCCCGATCCATATTACCTCCGCACTGCGAACATGAGCAAGGAGCACAGCTATAGCAACGGCGAGGTCACCATCATTTGGAAGCCGGACCTCTGCACCCACAGTCGCAAGTGCTGGATGGGACTTGGCGAAGTGTTCAAACCAGGGCAGAAGCCATGGATCATCCCCACGGGGGCCTCCACCGAGCGCATTGTGGAACAGGTGCGGCAGTGCCCGAGCGGCGCTCTGAGCTTTCGGATGAACGCCGCCGCCGCTGAAGCCAGGGACCCGGGCAGCGAATGATCGCCGACCACCCCGAGCCTTCGGTTCGTCATAAGACCCTACCCGTTCAGCACGTTCACTTTCCAAGGGTATGTCGAAGGGTCTACCTTTGCGACCCAACGACAAGTCCGCTCCGAAACCATGATCCATCAGGACCCCCAGCGCGTTCCCCTAAGCCCTGCCCAGAAGGCGCGCCGGATCAATATGAACGCCGACCTGTACGGCACCTTCGCGGAGATCGGCGCCGGCCAGGAAACGGTAAGGCACTTCTTCCGTTCCGGTGGCGCGTCCCAGACCATCGCGAAAGCGATGAGCGCCTACGACAAGGACTTCAGCAACGCGATCTACGGACCCGAGCCCGGCAACCGCTTCGTATGCGAGAGCCGCCTGCGCAACATGCTGCGCCATGAGTACGGCCTGATCATCGACCGCCTCGATCGCAAGGACCATCCGACCAAGCGCTTCTTCACCTATGCGAACACGGTGACGGCGAGCACCATGGAAAAGGTGCACAGCGGCCACGGTTGGATCGGCGTACGTTTCCAGACCGCACCGGACCAGGCGACGAACGATGTGATCATCCACGTGCGCCTGCACGATCCGGACATCAGCCTGCAACAGGAGTCCATCGGTGTGATGGGCGTGAACCTGCTCCACGGCTGCCTCTTCAATCACCATGATCCGAACGAGATCATGAGCGCGCTGTACGACAACGTGAGCCGCCACGTGGTCGAAGTGGACATGATCCAGATGAACGGCCCCGCCTTCGCGCAGGTGGACAACCGGTTGTTGAGCCTGCAGCTCGTCAAGCGCGGCTTTACCGACGCGGTGCTCTTCGGACCCGATGGCCAGAACCTCCAGGCCAGCGAAGCGCTGTACAAGAAGAACATCCTGGCCATCCGCGGCAGCTTCCGCCCGGTTACCAAGGTGAACATCGACATGATCATGAACGGCTACAACATGTTCATCAAAGAACAGCGTGTAGACCGGCAGAACCTCCAGGTGCTCTTCGAGATCACCCTGAGCAATTTGCGCTCGGATACCGGTGACGTGGACGAGAAGGACTTCATCGATCGCGCCGATATCCTTTGCTCGCTCGGACAGACCGTGTTGATCAGCAACTACCAAGAGTACTATAAGCTGGTGGAGTATTTCAGCCGGTACACCAAGGCGCGCATGGGTTTGATCATGGGCGTGAACAACCTGGTGGAGGTCTTCGACGAGAAGTACTACCGCCATCTGAACGGCGGGATGCTGGAGGCCTTCGGCATCCTGTTCACCCGCGATCTGAAGATCTATGTGTACCCGAGCCGGGCCACCGCCACGGACGCGATCATGACCACCGGTAGCATGCCGGTACACCCCCGCCTGAAGCCGCTGTACGACTACCTGCTCTTCAACAAACGCTTGGTGGACATTGAGAGCTTCGACCCGAAAGTGCTGCACATCTTCAGCAAGGCCGTGTTGGACATGGTACGCGCCGGGCAACCCGGTTGGGAAAGCATGGTGCCCCCTTACGTGGACAACATGATCAAGGACAATAAGCTCTTTGGTTACGTGCCGAGCAAGGAAGACCAGGCCGGCGTGCGGAAGGTCGAAGCCAAGGCCTGAGGCGATCGGTTACCTGATCCGGAAGTCGGCATTCAAGCAGTATGCGACCGCTGTTGTTGGTCACGGTCCTTGTCGTTCTCACGCTCACGCTTTGCTGTGGCCGATCCGTTGATCGGATCGAAGACTCGGGCGCGGTGCGACCCGCTCCAATCCAGGCTGGCTCGACGATTGGTGAGCGTTTCCCAGCGCCAGCGGGCTTCGTAAGCACGACGCTGGAACCCGGAAGCTTCGGCCAGTACCTTCGGAGCCTTGCCTTGGAACGCGAGGGAACGGCTGTGCACCTGTTCGACGGATCCTTGAAAGGCAGGCAGGACGTGCATGCCGCCGTGATCGATCTGAGCGTTGGTGTGACCGACCTTCAGCAATGTGCGGACGCCATCATGCGACTGCGTGCTGAGCACCTCTTCGCGCAAGAACGTTCGGGGGACATCCACTTCAACTTCACCAATGGTTTCAGGGCGGAATTCTCCCGATGGGCCAATGGTGAACGGATCCAGGTGCGGGGCAACGAATGCCTCTGGAAAGGTGAAGGCTCCACCGAACGCGACCATGCCAACCTGATGTCCTTCCTGCAGAAGGTCTTCACCTACGCAGGTACGTTGAGCCTGAGCAAGGAACTTCGTAATGCGGGTTCTTCCGAGTTGGAACCCGGCGACGTGTTCATACAGGGTGGCTCACCTGGGCACGCCATGCTCGTGGTGGATGTGGCCCATGATCCGCAGGGGCGCCAGGCCTTCCTGCTCGCGCAGAGCTACATGCCGGCGCAGCAGATCCACGTCGTGAAAAACCTGCGCCACCCGGAATTCGGGGCCTGGTTCATCCTGGAGAGCGATGATCACCTCTACACGCCTGAGTGGACCTTCGCGTGGGGTGATCGGAAGCGCTGGCCCTGAACGGACACGGATCGCATCGCTGCGGACGTTCAACAGGAAACCCGCATCATGATCGCTGTTACCTGCCTGTCCGCATGCGCGTTGATGTCCCTCTCCGTCACCACACCACCGCCCGCCGCCATCGATCTCTTCGAACTCTTGCGTCAGGGCAGCATCACCGCCACGGCCGAAGGGCTCGGCGGGCATGAAGGCGGGTGCGTTTCCCTCTCGCTCATGAACCTCACGGGTTCGTCGCTGATCGCGGAGATCAGGCCGGGAACGCTGCTCGTGAGCGGTGACAGCAGCTTGCAGGACTTGATGATCGTGCGGCGCGAGCAGGTGGAACTCGCTCCGTTCGCGAAGGGCACGGTGACCTGCCGCGCCTTCTGTGTGGAAAGCGATGATGGCGCACCGGGAGAGAAGAGCGCGTTCGCTGTGGCCCGCATGGCGGACACACTGCTGGTGCGGCTCGCCGAACATGTACACGGGCACGGCTACGGGGACGAAGCGGTGCAACAAGCGGTATGGGTGATCTCCAACGGGCATACTGTTTCCGAGGTGGCTGGCGATGACCTCAGCGCCGCCCTGCCGTTGCGCACGTTCGTGGCGGGGCTCACGGGCGTGGAACTTCCATGGTACACGCGGACCCACGTTCGGCCTTCAGAACCCGGCCAGGTCTATTCCAACGAAGCTGCACGCATAACCGGTGAAGTGGAATTCGCCCTGAACACCCATGCGCTGATCACCATCCTGATCAAGGATGACCGCCAGCGCACGGTACGCGTCATGGGCCACGACCGCAACCTCGGCCCTGGCCGGTACACCATCGAGATCGACCTGGTGGTGCAAGGCTGGACCAGCGGGGCCTATACGGTGCAGTTCGTGCAGGATGGATCCAACGTGTTGAAGAAGGTGCCGTTCACCATCTGATCGCCGCCCACATAGGGCATGATCCGGCAGCGACTGCCGCCAAACAGCAACCCTGTTCCCCTCGCACACACAAAACAGGATGGCGCTTGATCACATGGTTATCTTGGCCGACGCAGGCAATACGCGCGGCGTTTGGCAAAGCAGAACAGGAGGATCGAAAAAGGACGGCGGGACCCGTTCGTTCTGGCGTTGCCTTATCCGTTCAAGGCGTGGCTGGCCTTGTCCAGCGATCCGGACAACACGCTATTCAAGGATTGGCAGGAACTGGACGGCGTGATCTGGAAGGAGATCGGCCTGCCCTTCGCTGATTCCTTCTTCATCCGGTCCTTCAACACACACCACACCCATCAGGTGGACCTTCACGGTCATCCGGGGATCCTCGCCTCACACCCGCACGATACCATCCATACCTGGGGTGACTTCGTCTTTGGTGGCAAGCGGGGATTCGACCGGCAGGACGCGATCGATCATGCCGCCATCATCGCACAGGCCGGTTTCACCCCACGTATCTGGACCGACCATAGCACCTTCTTCGGCAATCTGCTCCATGTACACCAGTACGGTGGCCAACCGGAATTGCGCGACGCTTCGGGCTATGTCTACAGCAACACGCTCTACACCCTTGATCTGATCCAGGCCGTGGGCGTCCGCTACGTTTGGGACGGTACGGTAACCCCGGTCATGGGGCAGGGCCGCCCGATGCGGTTGCTCACTTACCACATGGCGTACGCTGGTTCCTTCCGCACCGGTGTTACCCGTTACGTGAAACACCTGCTCATGAACGCTTTCGGCGTGGGCATCGATTTCCGGAAAAAGTTCCACGGCAATTCCATCTATCGCCCGCATCGTTTCGCGGATGGCAACACGCTCTACCTCTTCCAACGGCATGGCTCCTGGCCCAGCGGCGATATTGATGGGCTTGGTGAGGTGCTGGCCCCGGAGCGCATGGAACAGCTGATGCGCACAGGTGGTTTCTGCATCGCTTACACCCACTTGGGCAAACGCCCGGCGAACCGGACGCACGACCCGGTCCATGTCCCGGCGAGCACGCTTGCGGCATTGCGGAACATCAAGGATCTGATGGAACGGAAGGAGCTGATGGTGTCATCCACTTCCAGTTTGCTGGACTACGCCGTGCTGCGCGATCATATCAGCGTAGACGTTCGAGAGCACATCATCCGGTTCAATGCGGACGGGATAGCCTTCAAAACCGTTGGGGCGGCTGAACTCAAGGGGTTGAGCTTTACGTTCCTGCGCAAACAACTCGATCTGGAAACGGTGCGCGTGCGCGGGACGATCGAAGAGCTGCGTCCCCGGTTCGAAGACCACGGCGACCGATTCTCGCTTCATTTCGACGTACCATGAACGATCGCGGCTTTCTGAAGAAGCTCGCGGAGTTGGAGGGCCGGACGATCCGGGGTTGATCCGATGCATGTGCGCGATCAATTCAAGGGGCACACCGGCGCGGTGTACGCACTGGTGAATGGACCGACGCTGGGCGTTTTTTTGAGCGGTGGCGGGGATGGGACAGTGGTGCGCTGGAATTGCGCGGCACCCGAAGAAGGTACACTCATCGTGCGCACGGACCAGGCGGTCTTCAGCCTATGCCTCCTCGGGGAAGACCGGCTGGGTATTGGCGGCGGGAACGGCGATCTGCGTGTTGTGGATATGGCCGGACGCACGGAACTGCAATTGCTGCGCTTCCATCGCAAGGGCATCTTCCGGATCATCGTACTTCCGGACCACCGCGTGGCCTGCGCAGGTGGCGATGGTGTACTGAGCATCTGGTCCCTCCCGCCTGCCGACCAGCCATTGGCCAAACTGGACCTGCTGCGTTCGATCCCCTTGGCGGAAGAAAAGCTGCGCGACCTGGCCCTTGGTCCAGATGGAGGCCATCTGGCGATCGCTTGCGGAGATGGTACCGTGCGGATCCTGGAAGCAAGGGACTTCAATGAGCTGTACACGATCGCAGGGCACGAGGGTGGCGCGAACGCCGTCGCGTGGCATCCAGGCAAACCGGTCTTGCTCACCGGCGGAAAGGACGGGCATTTACGCTTCTGGAATACCGATGAGGACTATCGCGCCATCCGAGCGATCCCAGCGCATCGGTCCACGATCTACCGCATCCTATTCGACCCTGACGGGACACGGTGCATAACCACCAGCCGGGACAAGAGCGCGAAACTGTGGAACGCGGACACGTTCGATCCCTGGCCTAGTGGGCGCATGGACAAGAGCGCCGGCGGGCATGCGAATAGCGTGAACGATGCGCTTTGGATGGAGGACGATCCGATCACTGGAGGGGATGATCGGCGTGTGTTGCGGTGGGCGAACACCAGCCCGGATGGCGTGTACCATGAGCGGGAGGTGTTGGAGTAGGCGCGTTCACGCCAGCCGCTCTGAGATCCGCGCGTAGCTTCGATACATGGCCGCAACTGCAAGCAGGAGCCACGAGTCGCAGACTCGCGGCAGCGGGGGGCACCATCTGGAACACAACAATCTGGTGGATGAGAACGCTCAATATGAAAGCAAGATCGATTTGCACGGAATGACGCTTTCAGGAACGTATTGTATGCTCCTCGAATCAACTTGTTGTTCCACTTTGGAGAGATTCATTTTTTTGAAGAATGATGTCGTGGCCTAATAGAACTTGGGTAGTTCTTATCTCCACTGGTGGTCTTTGCTTGGCACAGAATAGTTCTGCTCAATTGGTGATCGCGCCAGGCATCAGGTATGATCATGTCGCCAACGATCAGTCGACCTTAGGTTGGGATCTGGTAGTGGGTTATTGCGATGAACCTGCCAACCATTTCTGGATCAATGGGCATTATTCACGGCTGAAGGCTCAACGCGAAAGTGATAGAGCCACCGTCGTAGATGAAGTCCACCGTTTTGGTTAGACTGGTGGATCCTGACGAACAATAGGTGAGAACTGGGTTCTTCAATATGGCTTCCATGCGGACTATATCAATACGGTAAGATCTGCGGCTCGCGCCTTTTCCAGTGAAAGTGGCTCATACAAGGTTAAGGCCATCGGATTGGGACTTGCCGGGAGGATGAGGTACAGCCTGGGTGATCTTACCTCCGTCTTCTTTGAAGTTGATCCAGGCTATTCTGTGGTCATCGACCAAGAGTCGATCGAAATGCCGCTTCCAAATGAACAAGTAGCCAATGGATTGTATGTTGGGTTCACGATGGGAGTTGTTGTGGAGCTATCGCTTAAATAGCGCGAAGCGAACTGCGGGGTGAGGTACTCCCCATTGCTTGGATACGCCGTGAAGGCATCACCCCCAGTTCGCCACGTACCACGGCACGGCACGGTCCAAACCGCGTTGCAGATCATGGGGCGGCGCGAAGCCGAGCACCTCACGCGCCTTGCTGATGTCGGCGAGCGAATCACGGATATCGCCGGGGCGCTCCGCGATGTGCTCCACCCCTACTTGCGCGATCGCCGGATCGATGCGTGCGAGCGCGGTACGCAAAGCGTCCACCAGTTCAATGAGCGTGGTGCGTGCACCGAACGCGATGTTGAAGACATCGCCAACGGCCCGCGCGTCCGTGCATACCAGGGCGGCCTGTACGGCTTGCACGGCATTGCCCACGTAGGTGAAGTCGCGTGATTGCAGCCCATCGCCATGCACCTGGGGCCTTTCGTGGCGCAGGAAACTGCGGATGAATTTGGGGATCGCCGCAGCGTAGGGCCCCTCGGGGTCCTGGCGTTCGCCAAAGACATTGAAGAAGCGCAGGCCGATGGTCTCCGTGCCATAGAGTTGGTGGTACAGCCGTGCGTACACCTCATTGCCCATCTTCGTCACAGCATAGGGTGATAGAGGCTTGCCGGTATTGGCCTCACGCTTGGGCAGTTCCTTTGAATCGCCGTACACACTGGAGCTTGAGGCGTACACCATGCGCCGAACGCCTTCCTTACGAACGGCCTCGAGCATGTGGAGGAACCCGCTGAGGTTCACCGCGTGGGACGGGATCGGATCGGCGATGGAGCGCGGAACGGAACCCAGCGCCGCTAGGTGTACTACGGCGGATACACCGGCCACGGCAGCACCACAATCCTCGACCGACCGGATGTCGCCCTCGAACACAGTGAAATCGGGCCGGCCTTCCAAGTGGGCCACGTTGCCACGCTTGCTCGTGGCGAAGTTGTCCATGCAGCGTACCGCATCACCGCTGGCGAGCAGGGCGTCGCACACATGGCTGCCAATGAATCCCGATCCCCCAGTAACGAGAATGGTGCGGCGAGAGATCACGGACATGGCTTTAGCGGAGGTGCGCCAAATGTAGACGGAGCGTATGGCGGCACTGTTGTGCGTCGCTGGAATTTTCAACGATCAAGGAACCGCGACATGAAAGCAGCGGTGGATCACCGCGCACCGCTCACGCCTTGGTCGCCGCGCCGTACCAGATCGTGCGCATGGAAGCGGGCACAAGCGGTGCGAGAAGGGAGTCGATCCTTGCGATCAGGTCGCGTTGTCCTTCCGTGCGCCCCAGGTTGGCGAAGAGACCGGTGGTGCGATCATCCAGCCTGGCGAAGGATGCGAAGAGATCACGGTCCGATCGGGGATCCAGGTACCGCCAATAACCGCTCCATGCGACGTAGCGCTTACGCAACCAACGATGCAATGCGGTTCCGTTCATGTTCTCCGCGAAGAGCAACACGCCGTTCGGTCGCAATACCCGGTGCATCTCCTGGATCGCACGGTGCTGCAGTTCCCTGGTGCCCAGCGCGCCGATCACGCTTTTGAAGATGACCACGTCAAAAGTCCCCTCGGAAAACGGAAGCCCCGTGGCATCGGCTTGCGCGTAAGTGATGTGGTTGGCGAGGCCGTATGTGGCATGCAGCGCTTGTGTCGCCGGTGGAAAAGGGTGCAAGTCGGTGCAGGTCACATCCATGCCAAGCGATGCGAGCCAGAGGCTCAAGCCTCCCTCCCGCTCCCCGATCCCCAAGGCCTTCAGTGGCCGCTGCTGCGGAAGGTGTTTTTCCCAAAGCGGCAGGGCGCGTGACCAACTGCGTACTTCCCACTGGAAGATGTCGTCGAGCGCAGGTCTCTGCATCATGCCAAGGTATCGGTGGTGGCACAAGGTCGATGCATAGATCAACCTTACACAAGTGATGCCGCCAGCGGCGGCATCACTTGGCCACCGCGACCGAACGCCGTTCCCGGATCACAGTGATCTTCACCTGGCCCGGATAGGTCATCTCGTTCATTATGCGATCGGCGATCTGCATGCTCAGTTCGTCGCTCTGTGCATCGGTGATCCGTTCGCTCTCCACCATAACGCGCAACTCGCGACCGGCCTGGATCGCGTAAGCCTTGGTGACGCCATTGTAGCTCATGGCCAGGCTCTCCAGGTCCTTCAACCGCTTGATGTATTGTTCGGTGGCCTCGCGACGTGCGCCGGGACGTGCCCCGCTGATCGCATCGCACGCCTGCACGATCGGGCTCAGCAAGGTGGTCATCTCGATCTCGTCGTGGTGGGCGCCGATGGCGTTGCACACATCGGGCTTCTCCCCGAATTTCTCGGCGAGCTTCATGCCCAGCAGGGCGTGCGGCAATTCGGGCTCCTCATCCGGCACCTTGCCGATGTCGTGCAGCAGGCCGGCGCGTTTGGCCACCTTCGGGTTCAGGCCTAACTCGCTGGCCATGATGGCGCTCAAGTTGGCCACTTCACGGCTGTGCTGGAGCAGGTTCTGGCCATAGGAGCTGCGGTATTTCATGCGGCCCACCATGCGCACCAGTTCGGCGTGCAGGCCGTGGATCCCCAGATCGATGCAGGTGCGCTTGCCCACCTCCACGATCTCCTCCTCCAAATGCTTCTTCGTCTTCGCGACGATCTCTTCGATGCGGGCCGGGTGGATACGACCGTCCTTCACCAACTGGTGCAGGGCCAAGCGTGCGATCTCGCGGCGCACGGCGTCGAAGCAGCTCAGGATGATGGCCCCGGGGGTGTCGTCCACGATGATCTCCACGCCGGTCGCTTCTTCCAGCGTGCGGATGTTCCGTCCCTCGCGACCGATGATCCGGCCCTTCACATCGTCGTTCTCAATGTGGAACACGCTCACCGAGTTCTCCACGGCGTGCTCGGTGGCCACCCGTTGGATGGTCTGGATCACGATCCGTTTCGCCTCCTTGTTGGCGGTGAGTTTGGCTTCCTCGGTGATGTCCTTGATCGTGGACATCGCCGCGGTACGGGCCTCGTCCTTCAATGAATCAACCAGCTGCTTCTTCGCTTCTTCGGCGTTGAGGCCGCTGATGTTCTCCAACAGGTTCACCTGCTTGGCGTGCATCTTTTCGGTCTCCTCCCGGCGGCGATCAAGCCCGGTGATCTTTTGCTGGAGGTCCTCCTTCAGCTTATCCACCTGCTTCTCCTTGTTCACCAGGTCCTGTTGCTGGCGGCTGAGTTGTTGCTCGCGCTGCTTGGCCTTCTCCTGGTTGCTCGAGACGCTCTTCTCTCGCTCGCGCACGTCGCGCTCGTGCTCTTCCTTCATTTGCAGGAATTTCTCCTTGGCCTGCACCATCTTCTCCTTCTTCAGGGCTTCACCTGCGGCTTCGGCTTCCTTCAGTATGCCTTCCCGGCGCTTCTTCATAACGCCGTTCACGACGATGAAGACCACGGTACCTCCGCCGACCAGGCCGGCAAGAAGTCCGACTACAATGCTCATGATGTCCATGTGTCCACTCTATTTTTAGTGGACCATGCATGTCCTCCGTTCCGCCGTGCGGCGGATGGGAGCGAAGGGGATCAGACCACGAGATCGGCGAGCATCTTTTCGATGGCGCCCAGCGCCGCTTCGGCTTCGGCCTCCTGGCGGGGTGCTGTGCTGTTCAGTGCACGCACGGTCACCTCCATGGCGGCCATCGCCAACAGGTCCTGCTTGTCGGTCAACGGATAGTTGGCCTTCAAACGGGCGATGCTCTCATTGATCTCGTCCACGGCCCGACGCACGTTCTCCTCCTCTGACTGCTGTATGGTCAGCGGATAGGCGCGGCCCGCGAGTTCCACTCTGATCGATCGTTCTTCCATGGTCTTAGTTCTGACGTTGGCTAGGCGTTGATAAGCGCCAGACAGCGGTCGATCTCGTGTACCAGTTCATCGATCTTTTCCTTCGTTCCCGGTTCGCTCGATCCGCTTGCGGCGGGCTTCGCTTTCCGGAGGACCTCGTTCTCCCGTTCCAGTTCCTCCACACGGGCCTTCAACACCTCGTCCATCCGTTGATGGTCGTGGGCCTCGGCCTCCAGTTCCGCTGTGCGCTTACGCAGGGTGTCGTACTCCCGGATCAACCGGGTTATCCGCTCCTGTGCCGCGCGCAAACGGTCTGTCATCGTGTTCATGAACCGGACCGGTAGTCCGTACATGGTCCGTGGCCAAAGATAGCCGCCCCCCCCATGTTGCCCGGGACTTAGTTTGAACGCCCACCTGTTGATGTGGGATCGTACCGGTAAGGGCCGCCTGTGCCACCAGCTTCTAGCTTGCGCCGCATGTGCGTTCCGTCCAAGACCGCCCCCTCCCACATGCTTTCACTGCCGCGCCTCAACTCCCTCACCTGCTTGGCATTACTGTGCGCGACGGCGATCGCGCAAAAACCTTCCGGACAAGCCCGGTTCATCGCTCCGATGGACATTCCCCTTTCGCTCAGCGGCAATTTCATGGAGCCCCGCAATGACCACTTCCATTCCGGCTTGGACATCCGCACCAATGGCCAGGAAGGTGTCCCTGTGAAGTCGGTAGCGGACGGTTGGATCTCCCGGATCAAGATCAGCCCATGGGGCTACGGCAGGGCGGTCTACATCGACCATCCCGATGGGCACACTTCGGTATATGGGCACCTCCAGGTGTTGAAGGGCGCGGTGGCGGAGGCCTGCCTGGCCGCACAGTACCGGACCAAGGACTATAGCATCGACATCAACCCGGAGCGGGGGGCGATCCCCGTGAAACAGGGCGAGGTGATCGCCTTGAGCGGGAATACCGGGGGCAGCGCGGGCCCACACCTGCACTTCGAACTACGAAGGACCGGCGACCAGCATGCTTTGGACCCCGAGGCGTTGGGGATCGAAGTGGCGGACAAGACACCGGCGGAGATCATCGGGGTCCGTTTATACCCCCTGACCGATACTTCGATGGTCTCACCTTACCCCGGAAAGGCCAAGGGCTTCGCTACGCAGGGAGCAGCCGGGCGCTATGCCCTGAAGCCCGGGAACACCCCTGCTGCGTACGGCACCATCGGGCTGGCCCTGCACACGATCGATCGCTACGACGGCAGCGGCGCCAAGTTCGGTCCGCGCAGCATCGAACTTTTCGTGGACAGCGTCGCGGCTTTCTCCGTCCATTTCGACGAGCTCGACTTCAGCGTGAACCGGTATTGCAACGCCCACATGGACTTCGCCCTGGTGAAAGAGCAGAAGATGGAATACCACCGCTGCTACCGCCAGCCCAACAACAAGTTGAAGATCTACGGTGACGAACCGGCGCAAGGTCGCATCGTGCTGGAGCCGGGGCGCGACCATCACATCCGCCTGCGCGTTACCGATGCCAACGGGAACCGCTCGGAGCTGGTCTTCCTCCTCCACGGAGCGACGCTCAAGGAAGCACTGGCATGGCCGGATGTCAAGGTTCGGGGAAGTTTGTTCCGTTACGACACGGAGAACGTGCTCATTGAAGAAGGGCTTCGCTTCAGGCTTCCGGCGAACGTGCTTTACGACGACACCTACGTCCGCTACGAACGCAAGCCCGCTCCACCAGCAGCCCTGGCACCGTTACACGTTCTGCATGATCCGCTTACGCCGATACAAGCAGCTTGCGACCTGGGCATCGCTGTCGCCGAGCTTCCTGCGGCGCAACGGAGCAAGGCGTTGATCGTAAAAGTGGACGAGGTCGGCAGGATGAGCGGGGTCGGTGGCCACTATGCCGATGGTCAGGTCACCGCGCAGGTTCGAGCGTTCGGTGCGTATTCAGTGATGCTGGATACGGTGCCGCCGGTGATCGCGAACGCGGACCTGCGGACCGACATGCGCGGGCGAAAGACCTTCTCGATCAAGGTGGGCGACAACCTCAGCGGCATCGAGACCTGGCGTGGAACGCTCAATGGAGAGTGGATACTCCTGGAGTACGAACCGAAGACGAAAATGCTCATCCACACCTTCGACGAACACACGAACGCGGCGGGGAAGAAGGACTTCCACCTTGAAGTGGGCGATGAGCGTGGGAACACAGCCACCTTCAACCTCACCTTCACGCGATGACCGCGTGCTGGCAGGCGAGCCGTATGTTCGGCGCATGACGCGCCCTGCGCTGATCCTCGTCCTCGCGCTCTGCGGGTGTTCGCAACCCGACCCGACCGGGGTGCGGATCATCGGCCACGGAGGTATGGGCAACGACGCCACCTTCCCGATGAACAGCCGGGAAGCACTGCTGGGTGGTCTGGCTCTAGGGATCGACGGGGTGGAGTTCGATGTGCAACTCACTGCGGATACTGTGCTGGTCGCTTACCACGATCAAGATCTGAGCACGCTCACGGTATGCACAGGCCTGATCAACAGCAGGACATGGGCTGAATTGGCCAACTGTCCCAACACCGCTGGTGGCGATATCCCCTACCCGATCGTCCGGTTGGACAGCGTCCTCATACAAGCCGCATTGGACTATCCGTTCACCGACTTCACACTGGACTGCAAACTCTTCGCTGCTGGTGATTGGTGGAGCTACCTGCATGCTTTCACCAGTGCGGTGATCAACTTGAACGAGGAGCCTGCCTTGCACGGCCGCTTCGTGGTGGAATGCCAGGTGGACGACTTTCTGGGACTGATGCGTAACGAACAGCCCGGCATACCGCTGTTCCTCTACGCGACCGATCTGCCGGGGGATGTCGACCGCGCCTTTCGCCTGGGCTGTGCCGGGATCACCATGAACAATGCGAAGATCTCGGAAGCGGAAGTCCAGCATGCGCACAAGGCCGGCTTGCAGGTGGCGCTCTTCGGGGTCGGCAGCTCGTGGGGCCATAACGATGCGCTGGCCAAGCGACCGGACCGGCTCCAGACCGACGCGCCGGAGGAACTCTTGCGAGATCCCGTCCCGGTTCGAGGCCGGGATGAGAGCCCGGAATGAGCATTTGGCGGGGCTTTGAGCCGGGGTCGTGATCACGATGTTCGTTCAGTCACATCATGGTCACGCAGATGCAGCGTTAACGCCCTTCCTTGCGTCATAGCACCAACAACCGAACTTTGGACCATGCGAACAACTCTACTCTCCCTGACCGCACTGTTCTCGCACTTCGCAGTCGCCCAGTGCCCCTTCGATCCAACGATCGCCCCGACCGAGGTGATCCTCTGCCCGAACAGCACCGAGCTTCTGGTGACACAGAACTACGATAGCTGGCAGTGGTACAAGGACGGCGCGTTGATCCCCGGTGCCATCCAACACACCTACCAGGTGAGCAGCAACGACGCCGGCAGCCAGTTCACCGTCGCTTGCACCTTGAACGGATGTACGGAACTCAGCCCGCCGGTGCTCGTGGATGGATGGGTCTTCCTTCTCCCCTACGTGATCCATGAAGGTGATGCCGCCTATTACACCGATGAGTTCGGGGCGCACTACTGCGCAGGCGACACGGTCATCCTCACCCTTGGCCAGCCTTATTCCGAGAACATCCAGTGGACGGACGGGGGCGTCGATATCCCCGGCGCCACCAGCCCGGTCTTGATCGTGACGCAGAACGGCGACTACAGTGTGAGCGCCGCTCCTGGGCTGTGCCCTGACTTCATCCTTGGCCTCGGGGTCACGATCAGCGCCGGCTTCACGCCGAACATCTACCCCGCCATCGTTCCTGGCGATGGCGAGTTGTGCGTCTATCCGACAGGCAGTAACACCCAGTGGTTCCTTGATGGAGCGCCGATCGGGACGGAGAATTGCATCGCCACGACCTTCCCCGGTGTGTACACGGCCTTCGTTGATTACGGCGAGTCTTGCCAGACGATCTCAGCACCCTTCCTGTCAACGGGCATTTCCGGGCCAATACATGGGTCGCCGTTGACGGTTGTGCGCATTGCCGATCAACTTACCGTGCTCCTCCAGCACGCCGTTACGCCGGACACTGAATGGAGCGTGCTGGATGTAAGTGGGCGGATCGTAAGCAGCGGTCGCGTCCCGGCTCAGGGCACCCTTACCGTTGATCTGTCCGGCGAGGTGGGCGGTGTTTACATCTTCCGCACCTCGATGGGTACGGGCCAGCGATTCACGTTGGTGCGCTGATCGCACGGACCGCGCGGATCGAGCGATCGGGATCTATCTTCGAAGGGACCGCTGAACACGGTGGTCGATCGACGAAACCGACGAACACACGACACCATGCGGATACCGGGCACCTCCCTGCTTGTTCTTCTTGCATTGAACCTTTCCACCGTACACGCGCAGGAAAGTTGTTTCAATGCTATTGACGATGATGCCGATGGGTTGATCGATCTGAACGACACGACGGACTGTGTGTGCCTTCAAGGCCTGAACATCGGTGGACCGTCGTTGATCACCAACCCTTCCTTTGAAGCGTATGATTGCCTGCCGACCTCATGGAGCATGTTGGAATGCGCGACCGGCTGGGAACAGGCCTCCACGCCTACCGGCGATTACTTCAACACCACCAGCTACTACCCGGCGATCTTCCCCCAACCTGTGCCTGACGGAAATGGGCTGGCCGGGGGCTACATGTTCCCTGGCTGGCGGGAATATATCGGGGCCTGTATGGAGGGACCGATGCTGGCAGGAGAGCACTACACTCTCACGTTGGACATATCGGCCGTTGCCATTGACGGGGTGTTTTCGACCGTGGTGCCGATCTACTTCGGGCCGGTCGAGGTCACCTTGTTCGGGCGGGCCGATTGTGTGCCTTTCCCCCTGAACACGGTGGACTGCCCGGAGCCATTGGGGTGGACCGCATTGGGCAGCGCGACCTATACACCGGGCTCTTTGT
>Ga0105046_10002568_pt1 | contig 28670 bp, 23 predicted proteins | sample MAT03_FD_78385 | JGI IMG/M metagenome (GOLD analysis project Ga0105046, IMG submission 78385) | Freshwater microbial communities from Lake Fryxell liftoff mats and glacier meltwater in Antarctica - MAT-03 (megahit assembly) | ecosystem: Environmental > Aquatic > Freshwater > Ice > Liftoff... | reverse complement strand
TGGGCAATTTGTCGCTTGAAGAGCGCGTGGTTGCCGAGGATCTGTTCTGGGCGATCTGCGAAAAAGTCCTGCGCATCGTGCGGGATATGCGCGAAGTCCCCGAGGAGTTCGAGGGCCTTGAACGGCTCCTTTCGGATACCTACTTCTGCAACTTCTCAATGTTTCAGTCGCTGCCCGATAGCTGGGCGATTGACCAGCTTTTCCCGATCATGCCGATCCACCGGCTGAAGGAAGAGCCCACCCGCAGGGCGGTTCTCGCTGACATCACCTGCGACTCCGACGGCAAGATCGATCACTTCATCGATCGGCGTGACGTGAAGGACGTACTTGAGCTGCATCCGGTCGGCGAAACCGACTACCTCCTCGGCATTTTCCTGGTCGGCGCCTATCAGGAGATCCTGGGGGATTTGCACAACCTCTTCGGCGACACCAACACGGTTCACGTGCAGCTTTCGCCAGAAGGTGGCTACGAAATCGGCCAAGTGGTCGCGGGCGACACGGTCACGGATGTTTTGAATTATGTGAGCTACTCGCGCCCCGAGCTCGTCGCGCGGGTTCGTCGCCATGCCGAACAGGCGGTCCGCTCGGGTCGAATGACCCTGGAGGACACCAAGAGCCTCCTGCGCCTCTACGAATCCGGCCTGTCGGGTTACACGTACCTGGAACGTTCCGAGTAGCGCAAGCTTACGAAACCATTTCTCGACTTGGCGAAGTGCGCGGCTTGTGATTAAGCTAGGCGAATCGTGCGACGAGATAAGTTTTTCCAGAGAGTTGTGGTGCTCGGCGCAGGTTTGGTTATGGGGGTGGGCGCGGGATGCGGGACAGAGGATAACCGGCCTGCCGAGTGGTCTTTTATAGCGCCCGTGATCATGACGCCCAATTGCGCCACCGCGAGCTGCCATTCGTCTGGTGCGGCGGTGTCCGGGTTGGATTTTTCGACGCCGGAGCGAGGGTACGAGAGCCTGGTGGATCTGAATGCGACGTCTTTTTACGAATCCGAGAATCCGGCGAAGGTTACGCGTCCTCTGGTGAACCCCTGTCGACCCGACCAGTCCCGCATCATCAGTATGATGCGGGCGAGAGGCGCTCAACGTATGCCGCCAGATCGACCGATGTCACAGGCCGACATTGAACTGGTTGAACAGTGGATTCTGAACGGCGCCCGCAAGAACCCCGACGACAAAGATCCCTGTCTTGTTCCCGCCAACATGGCCGGCACGGGAGGTACCCCGTAATGCGTTTCCTTGGATTATTGGTGGGCGCTTTGGTTTTGGCGACCGTCACCCTGGTTCCGACGCCGGCACAGGCCTATCCGCAATGGCAGTTCTCGTCGGGCACAACCCGTTGCAGCCAATGCCATTTCTCGCCTTCGGGTGGCGGCCAGTTGACGAACTATGGTCGAGATGCGATTGGCGAAGATCTGTCGACATGGGAAGGCGATGGTTCGTTTCTACACGGTGCGACGGAGCTACCGGATTGGCTGAAGCTGGGACTCGATTTTCGCGGGGCCTTTGTGGCGGGCGATGACGGTGGTCCCGACCAACCGAAGTCGGTGCTGTTCCCGATGCAGATGGACGGGCATTTGCGGCTTGAGTTCGACGCGTTCTCGTTCAACGCCATCGGTGGCTTTCGGGCTCAGGCCCGCAAGACAGAAGGGGGGCCCATTCCCGAGAACAACTTTCAACCCGGCAACGAGAACCGGCTGGTGTCGCGAGAACACTTTGTTTCGTGGCAGCCGTCGACCCGGGGCGCGTACGTGAGGGCAGGGCGGTTCTTCGCGCCGTTTGGCCTCCGCATGGCGGAACACCTGGTCTATGTGCGTCGCGACCTGGGCTTCAACAGCCTGCAGGAGACCTACAACCTCTCGGGCGGATACCTCGAAAACGAGTGGGAGGCGCATGTCACGGTGTTCGCACCTGATTTCGTGCAGAACACAGGCCTCAAGGAAAAGGGCGTGGCTGCGTACTACGAAAAGCGCTTGCTCGATGAGACGGCGGGAATCGCAGCACAGGTGAAGTACGCCATGGGCGACGCTGGTGCACGGGCGATGGGTGGTCTCGTCGGCAAGCTCTTCATCGAATCTGCCCACTTGCTGATCCTCGGTGAGGGAAACGTCATCCACCAGATGCCCGACGGCACGGATGCAGCTCAACAGTTTGCCGGCTTGTTCGGCGCATCGTTCCTGCCGGTGCGCGGGATCATGTTCACGGCGTTCGGTGAACGGTTCGCGAGCGATCTTCTCAACAACAACGCCGCGGTCAATGCGGGCACGGGACTTTTATCCTGGTTCCCCTATCCGCACTTTGAGGTGCAACTGGTGGGTCGCATGCAAGCCGCATCGACGGGGGATCCAATCAAAACCTTCCTCGCACAGTTCCACTACTTCCTGTAACGGAGAGCATCACCATGAAGTTGCAAAACGCATTTCTGAAAGTCTCCTTCGCGCCACTCGCGTCGATCATTGCGGCGTGCTCACCGCCCGGTGCCGTTCAGGATCCGACCTGGGCGGACGACGTGTACCCAATCGTTCAAGGGCAATGTTTGCACTGTCACGGCGGTTCGGCCGAGAAAGATGGGGAATCCTATCGGCTCGACATGATCGATTTTGCTGTTTGCGATGATCTCGGAATCGGACTGGACAGCTACGCCACGTTGATGCTCCCCGTTTTAGAGTTCGACGACGTCGTGAAGGGTCCGCTGATGCCACCCGCTCCCGCTCGACCCTTGGAGGCCTGGCAGCTTGAGACGATCCGGAATTGGAAGGCTGCAAAGTCTCCGCTCGGCAAACCAACCAACAACCACAGCCCCACTCTGACCGTTGAAACGAAGGTCAGCGGCAGCAAGCTAACGCTTTCCTATTTGGCCTCTGATCCCGACGGCGATCCCGTCCTCGGCGAAATCAAGGTGGGCGATAACCTGTGGCACCGCTTCTCCTCCGCTGGTTCAGGTCGCGTAACCTTTGACCTTGCCAACGAATCCGGCAAGCTCCAAGTCACGGCCCGTCTGTGTGACGGTTGGAAGATCGTGTCGCTAGACGATAGCGACGGACTCAATACCGTCGACGCCAAGTAGGCGTTCGGCGTGGAAACTAGTAGCCGGCGGCAAGTCCGCCGGAAGAGTCCTTGCTACCCATGTGCAGCAGCCCCTTCAGGCTGGCGGCAATGAGAGCCAGACGTCGTCGTCGTTTGCGGCGATAGCTACCGTTGATGACGGAACACCATGCGGTTTTGATCGACGACATGGTGCGTACTTTGCCCCACATGTGCAGAAATGCAATCCTTTTCGGATCTATCGACTGCGGGGGGCACTTCGCGACCGACCAGCGGCTTTTCTCGCCCGGAATCCCACGCCATCCAAGATGGTCCGGATCTGTTCAAGCGCGTTCCGATGGATCTCGGACTCACGCACCAGACTCATGAGCTGGTCCATGGACGCTGCTGGTGCGCTCACTGCGGCGGTTGCCCGCTGTGGCGGACGACCCGGGCCGCGTCGTTTGGGTTGAACTGTGTGTGGAGACAGACCTGACAGTTCAGCAACCGGTACCGGCGCCGGCTTGGCGATACCAAGCGCCCGTTTGGCGCGGCCGTAGATGATCGGAATCATCACGAGGCCCTTTTTCTCTGCGGAGAATTGGATCGTCGCAAACAGAGCGGACGGATCCTTTTTCAAGGCCGCCACGGCAAAAGCCATGGAAGCACTCGGCTTCTTCTTGGGTGCCGCGCGCTCTTTGTTCCCCGGCATGGAACCCCGGGCGGTTTAGATCTTGCCCGAAGCGCGGATCTCGGACAGCACCAGTTCGATACCGCGCTTATTGATCTCGCGAATAGCGGACGTGCTGACGCGCAAACGAATCCAACGTCCCTGCGAAGGAACGAAGAAACGCTTCCAGCGAATATTCGGCTCCCAGCGACGCCGCGTCTTGCGGTTCGAGTGAGAAACGTTGTTTCCCGAGAGGGGCTTTTTTCCTGTTACCTGGCACTGCTGCGACATGGCGGTTTTTCCGTCTAAAAATGAGCCCGGAACTTAGTCTTTGGGCTCGAGTTGCGCAAGATGTAACTGCTCAAAATTTAACGTTGAATGCGTTCTTACAATAGTAACGCATCTCGTCTAGTCCCGCCTTCACGTCTTCCATCGCTCGATGGCGGGTGGTTGGAGGCTGATAACTGAGGTTTGGGTACCAATTGTCGACCAGGACCGACATCGTGGCCACGTCAACACGGTTGGTATGAAGGTGCTGCTCCAGGCGCGGCATGTACTTGAGCAAGAACTTCCAGTCGTGGTCGACCGAGCGCCCACAGAGGAGTGCCTGCCCCGGCTCTGTGACCTTCCCGATTGCCTGGAGCACGTTGTGCTCTGCAATTCGGATCTCGATGCCCTTTGACTTCACGTCTTCAAGCAAGCCGTTGTCCGTATGAATCTGACGAACCCGCTCGCTCATCAGCGCCAGGCTCTCGTCGGGCTGGTGAACGATGCGCTCGACCTCGGCAATCGGCACCAGATCGGCACCCGTCACCACCGCGGCAATCTCAAGGATTGTATCGTGCCTCGAATTCAATCCGGTCATTTCCAGGTCGACCCAGACAAGCCGAAGCGGTAGTTGCGGGTTCATCCCGTCGACGCTACCAGCTGCTCTTGATGAGCCCGGGAATGTCGCCGCGCAGACCGTAGTCACGTAACGCGATTCGGGACATCCGGAACTTGCGAAGGAAGCCACGAGGACGTCCCGTAATGCCACAGCGATTCCGGTAACGGACCTTGCTCGAGTTGCGAGGAAGGGCGTCCATTCGCTTGTAGGCGGCGTTTTTATCTTCCACAGTGGCCGTAAGAGACGAGATTGTCTTCTTGAGCTCAGCGCGCAGTTTTGCGTATCGCTTGGCCAGGATGCGGCGTTTTTCGTTCTGAACCAGTTTTGACGTAGATGCCATGGGTGTCGAGGGCGAATAGCTAACATCCAAATCGCCGAGTTGCAACATGCAGTTACCAGAGATCAGCATAATGCTACGCGTCTTCTTCGTCAGGTACCGGTCCCGGCATCGGTTCCGGTTGCTCCGCTGAAGGTGATTTGTTCTTTTCGAGCCCCATGAGCGCCATGATGCTTGAGGTGCGCCGACGGGGGCGATGCTCATCCTCGACTTGTTTTTTCTTCTCGAGCTCGGGTTGCAGGTGGGCAATGGTCACGCCCGCGATTCGGGTCCGGCGCGACGACTCGAGATCGGTGGCCAGCTGTTGCAGGGCCGGCGAGGTGGTGCCACTTGCCGCCTGTAGATCGGTGGCGCGGAATGCCCCCATCACCTCTTCCAGGCGAATCAGGGAGGGGCTGCGACCCGGGATGAAGCCTTCCCTGTCTCCTGAGACCTCGGCGATGAGGCTTCGCGCAACCAGTCGGCGGGTAATGGCTTCCACTGCCTGTGACGTGAGCCCGAAGCGCTGCGAAATGTCCTCGCGGGTGATGCCATGACCGCCGCGGGTATGGTCGGCGGCAATAACCGACAACACCTGGGCAGCGGACATGCCATTGATCGGTTCATCATCGGTGCGGCGGCGTTCTTCCGCTTCGAGCAGTTTAAGATTTTGCAATGCGTTTGCGATCTCGGCGCCGAGTAGAATCAACAGCCACGACAGGTTGATCCACACGAGCAACAACGGCACGAGACCAATCGAGCCGTAGATACCCTCGTAGTTCTCGAGCATCGTACGTTTCGCAAACGTGATGAAGCCGTGTTTCAGGGCTTCGAGTAGAAGTCCGGTCACCATGCAACCCGCAAGCGCCGCCCACCAGCGAACCCGCGTGTTGGGCAGAAGCTTGTTGATGAGGAAGAGTGCTGAAAACTGGATCAAGAGCGGAACCAGAAACTGCAACCCGTTGTGCGTTCCGATGAGTTTTCCCGAGAAATAGAGTGACGTACCGGCAAGTGTCGGCAGCAGCGTTACCAGCGCGTAGAAAGTCAACATGCGCGACAACAACGTCCGTCGACGCGTCGTTCGCCAGATGTCGTTGAATACGTGGCCGACCGAGTCAAAGAGGTACCACGAGGTGACCAGCATCACGAGCAAGCCGGTCGCACCAAATGCTCCGGTGGAAATGTTCCGCGAGAAGGTTTTGAGATGGGTGATGACGTCTTGCATGTCCGGTAAGATCTGCGTCGCCATGAAGTTCAAGAGCTGATCTTCGACGGCCTTGTCCGAGGTAAGTCGGATCAGCGTGAAGGCGATGGCCACCATCGGGACGAGCGACAGGGCGGACTGGTAGGTGAGTGCGGCTGCTTGCTGTTGCGGCTTGTCGCGGATCCACTGTCGGATGATGAGGATGGATAGCCGAACGAGGTAAAGTCCGAATGCCCTCCGGCGGGTGAATTGCGACTGGCCGCCGGGTCCTAGGTTTTCACGCAGGACGTTGAGGCGTTCGGTGAGGCGGAGTGCCATGGGTGGAATTGAGACTAACGCGGAATGGCCGCGCTGGCGCGTGGCGAGTACACTCTGCAGGTTGATGCGTTTTCGTGAGCTCCGGGAACAACGGCTTTCGGCCGAAGTTGGCACCCTTTTCAAGGAAGCCGACCGGAAAGTCGCGCTCTGCTACCCGAGCCCGTACCGGGTCGGGATGTCATCGCTCGGGTTCCAGACAATTTACCGCGGACTGAATGCGTTGCCGGGCGTGTCGGCCGAGCGCGCGTTTTTGCCCGACGATGTCCCGGCGGCCAAGGCTTCCCGCGAGATGCTTTGTACCTACGAGACCGGGCGGCCCGTGGGGGATCACGAGATCGTGGCGTTTTCGCTCGCGTATGAGCTTGAGCTGGCCGGACTGGCGGATTGTCTCGACCTTGCGGGCATTCCGGTGCTCGCCGCCGACCGCCGCGAAAGTTCGCGCGCCTGGCCGCTCATTGTGATTGGCGGTCCTCTGACCTTCTCGAATCCGGTTCCCGCCGGGCCCGTGGCAGATGTGATTGTCATGGGTGAAGCGGAGCAATTGCTTTCACCCATCATCGAAGGGCTTGAGGTCACGGGCAACCGCGACACACTTCTGGCAATTCTGGCGAAGACGCCGGGCTACTACGTTCCGTCCATTCACGGTGAAGTGCCGACCGCGGTGTATAAGACCGACGACGACAAATTGCCGGCGTACTCGCAGATTCGGACCCCCGATACCGAACTGTCGAACATGCACCTCATCGAACCCGAGCGTGGGTGCCATCGCGGCTGTACCTATTGCGTGATGCGACGTAGTACGAATGGTGGCATGCGCTTGGTGGCGCCGGACAAGGTGATGTCGCTCGTGCCATCGGACGCGAAGCGGGTGGGTCTTGTCGGTGCGGCGGTGACGGATCATCCGGGTCTGCCCAAGATCCTTTCAGCTCTCGTGGCGAGTGGCCGAGAAGTGGGGATCTCCAGCTTGCGTGCCGACCGCTTGACGGACGAGATTGTGGGCCTCTTGCGCAAGGGTGGCTACCGAACGTTGACGACGGCGGCCGATGGCGCCTCGCAACGGATGCGGGATGCGATCTTGCGTAAGAACGGCGAAAAGCACCTGATTCGCGCGGCCGAACTGGCGCGCGATCACGGCATGCGCACGCTGAAGTTGTACATGATGCTCGGACTGCCTGACGAAACCGACGACGATGTGGATGAGCTGATTCGATTCGGCACGGAACTTTCGCGGATTGCGCCGTCGCTGGCCTTTGGCGTCGCGCCCTTTGTGGCGAAACGCAACACGCCGCTTGACGGTGCACCCTTCGCGGACCCGCGCGTGGTGTCGGGTAGGCTTGAACGGTTGCAAAACGGATTGAAGGGTCGCGCCGAGATTCGCTCGACCTCGACCCGATGGGCTTGGGTAGAATATCGTCTGGCTCAGGGCGGATTTGCTGCGGGTCTTGCTGCCGTTGAGGCCGCCAAGGCAGGGGGTGGTTTTGCTGCCTGGAAACGAGCGCTCAAGGTGGTGCCGGAGCCCCCGGTTCGCAGCAAGGAGCCGGCAGCGCCGTTGATGAAGTTGCGCGCGACCGGTTAGGGTTTGGTCTTGATGGGTCGGCCGTCGATGTCGCGCAATTCGACGTCAGCGATGGCGCGCAGCTTGGCCTCGTTGGACTGCCGATCTCCGACCACGGTAAATACAAGCGCTTCGTCGCGCAACAGCTTTTTGGCCATCCGACGCACATCGGCTGCCTTGACCGCATTCACTTTCTTCTGAAAGGTATCGAACTCGGTTGCGGGCAGATCAAATACCGCCAGCTCCGCGAGCTGACTCGCGGTCGACCGCATGGTTGCGAACCGTGCCGGGAAGGCGCGCGAAAGGCTGGCCTTGGCTTCTTCCAGTTCGGCGGCCGGAACATCCGTATCACGGAGCGCCTTGATCTCGGTCAATATCTCGCGCACGGAATCCGCGGTTTTGTCGGCGACGAACTCGCCGGATACAACCCAGGGTCCGGCCAAACGTCGGAATCCGAATCGGGAATAGACCCCGTAGGTCCAGCCGCGTTTCTCGCGCAGGTTCAGCGTCAAGCGTCGAAAGGAGCCGCCCAGGATCTCGTTCATTACCAGTGCCGCATGGTAGTCGGAGGTCTTGCGCGCGAGTCCCTGCAAGCCGATGCGAATCGATGACTGTGGTGCCTGTGCCTTGTCTACTAAATAGATGCGTTGCTTTTTTGCAGCGGCAAAGGGTGCAATCTTGGGCGGCTTTTTCGCGGCCCCCGTCCAGTTCGCGAGCAGCGGCTCAAGGTGTGCACGCAGTCCCGTTTCGTCGACGTCGCCTGCAACGAGCAGTACAGCATTTTGGGGTTTGTAATACGATCCGTGGAATTGCTGCAGATCCTCACGTTTGAGGACGGAGAGCGATTCGTCGGTGCCGGATGACGGCCATCCGTACGGGTGTTTGTCGCCGTAAAGCGCGCGAGCAAAGGTTTCCTCGGCCACCATCGGAGGGCTGTCCTTGCGTTGCTGCAGTTGCGCTTGCAGGTTTTCTCGTACGCGATTGAGTTCGGCGTCGGCAAACGTCGGGTGCAATAGAACGTCGGCCCAAATGGCGAGAGCGGGTCCTAGGTTCTCGGTGAGAGCCGAGGTGGAGAGGGCAGAGGTATCCCAGGTTGCACTCGTGCCAATCGAGGCGCCGAGTTGATCAATCTGTTCAGCGATCTCAAGCGCCGAACGGGTGGCGGTTCCCTCGTCAAGCAGATTCGCGGTGAGTTCGGCAAGCCCCGCCTTGCCTGCCGGATCGGCGACCGCTCCGGTCTTGATTATCAGTTGAATGTGCACGATGGGCAGTCGGTGATCGATCACCATCACGACAGGAAGGCCATTTTTAAGTGCAAAGCGCGTCACCGGTGGAATGGTGAGAGGCCTTTCGACAGCCGCGGCCGGCCGTGTGTTTCGGAACGCATCGTCAGGGCTGACGCGCTCTGGCACCTTGAGAATCACAACGGGGCCTGAAGGCGGAGCTGTCTTCTCGGTCGCATTGACGGTCTTCTCGGACGGTCGCAGAGGCGCGACGCGTGCGAGTTGTGCAGGCGCGGTTTCGGGTTCGGTTGCGCAAGCGCCAAAAGTTCCAACAAGGGCAATCGCAATACATGACAAACGAAGATGAAAGCTCATTGTTTGATCCTCCCCATGATCGGGGCGTTCGGATTGGCGTCGATGGTCACGACCAAACGGTTGGGTGTCGAAAGCCACCGGTGTGCCACCCGTCGCAAGGAATCGGCGGTGACGTCTTCGTAGCGTCCCATGTCGCGGGCGATATAGCCCGCGTTCCCGAGGTAGGTGTGATACGTCAAAAGTTGCGTCGCTCGTCCCTGAATTGTCTCGAGATTCGAAACGAATTGGGTGCGCAGTTTGTTCTTCACACGGGTCAGCTCGGCTTCGGTCACGGGCTCCTGGGTGATGCGCGTCATCTCTTCGTTGATGACCTTTTCAACCTCTTCGAGGGTGTGGCCGGGCAGGGGTGAGACCGAAATCTCGAACAACCCGGCGTTTTGCAGGCCCCATTGATAGGCTGAAATGTTCTGGGCGATCTTCATCTCGTGAACGAGTCGGCGGTGCAGGCGAGAGGTCTTGCCCGCTGTCAGGATGGAGGCGAGGATATCGAGCTCGGCCTCCCCCTCTGCAAATGCGGCCATCGTATGCCAGGTGATCGATTCGGTTGGCAGGTTGATCTTGGCTTCCATGGGAATGCGTTTTTCCCCGTTCAACATCTTTTCCGTTGATGGGAACGGGCGGCGCAGTGCCGGAGGGCCGGCAAGGATGGGGCCGAAGTATTTCGCGATCAGGCTTCGAGCCTGATCGGGATCGAAGTCACCACCCACAAAGAGAACGGCGTTGTTGGGGGCATAGTATCGGTTGAAAAAGGCCCGGATATCGGCCTCGCTCGCCGCCGTGAGATCATCCATCGAGCCGATTACCTCGTGGTGATACGGATGGCCGACCGGGAAGAGCGCCTCGATTTGAACCTTCCAGACGGCGCCCATCGGGGCGTTTTCGACACTCTGGCGACGTTCGTTCTTGACCACCTCGCGCTGGTTGTCGAGCGTCTGTTTAAACGAGCTGCGCTCGAGCAGATAACCCATGCGCGAACTTTCGAGCCAGAGTCCGAGTTCAAGTTGATTCGATGGCAGGGTCTCGAAGTAGTTCGTCCGATCGTTGCTTGTGGATCCGTTTTTCGCCGACGCACCCGCCTCGGACAGGTACTTGAAGTGTGCATCTTCGGGAATGTGCTTCGTACCCTGAAACATGATGTGCTCGAACAGGTGGGCAAAACCCGTGCGACCAGGCTCTTCGTCCTTCGAGCCGACCTTGTACCAGAGCTCGACGTGTACCGTCGGAATCGTGGTGTCCCGATGGAGCAGGATCTCAAGTCCGTTGTCGAGGGTGTAGGTCTCGAAAGGCAAGTCTGGGACACGGTGTTGCGCTTGGGCGGATGCGGGGCCGGATGGCGCGAGGACGGCGGCCAGGACGCACAGCGCTCGGGCGATCGGTCGAGCTGGAAGGAGGTTCATGCCGGGGATTGTTGTCCCGAGTGCCCAGCAAGTAAACCCCCTCCTGACTGGAGCGTCCATAATCGGGAGAAGGTACCGCCGAGGGCCAGCAATTCGGCGCGGGTCCCGGATTCGGACACCGTGCCATTTTCGATGACGAGGATGTGGTCGGCCCGAGCGATGGTCGAAAATCGGTGGGCGATGACGAGCGCCGTGCGTCCCTGCAAAAGGCGCGACGTGGCCTCCTCGATGAGGCGTTCGGTTCGCGGATCCACACTGGCGGTTGCCTCGTCGAGGATCAAGATCTCGGGATCACACGCGAATGCGCGCGCGAGTGCCAGGATCTGCCGTTCTCCCGACGAGAAATTCCCGCCGCGTTCACTGACCTCGGTTGCAAGACCCTCGGGGCGGGATTGAAGGAAAGTTTCACCGCCCGCGTTCACGATGGCATTTCTGATCGCGCCTGGGTCGGTTTGGCGACCGATGCCCACGGCTTCGGCAAGGGATCCAGAAAAAAGAAACGGATCTTGTCCAACCAGCACCATGCGTCGGCGCAAGGTTTCCACCGGCATGAGGCGCAGATCTTGTCCATCAAGCAGCACGCGACCCGAGACCGGATCGAAGAGCCGCAACATCAGCTTGATGATCGTGGACTTTCCGGCACCCGTTGGTCCAACAATGGCGACGGTTTGACCCGCCTTGATTTGAAACGAAACCCGATCGAGCACCGGGGTGTCAGAACGATAGGAAAAGTCGACTTCGTCGAATACGACCTGGCCCGCAGGTGCGGGGCCCCTGGTTTCCGCAACGGTGAGTGCGGGCGCATCCAAATCACGCGAATCAAGCAACTCGAAGATGCGTTCCGACGAGGCCATGGCCTGTTGCATGACGGTGAACTTGGTCGACAGATCCCGAATGGGCGCGAAGAACTTGGTGAGGTATTCGATGAAGGCGACCAACACCCCGAAGGTCAGGGTGTTGGTGAAAATGCGCGCGCCGCCATGCCACAAAAGCGCCGCGACTGCGAAGGCGCCCACCGCCTCGACCACGGCATAGAGCGCGGCGTCCGACGAGATTGCCCTGGCGCTGGCGCCGCGCAGATCGCGGTTGCGTTCATCGAACTGGCGGGCCGTGCGTTCCTCTTGCGCGAAGGCCTGGACCACCCGGATCCCGGACAGATGTTCTTGCACAAAGGTATTCAGAATGGCGACGCGGGTTCGGATGGCGCGAAAGGCCTCTCGAACCAGCTTGCGAAAAATCCAGGCGATCCCGAACAAAATGGGAGCGGTACCCAGCGAGAACAATGCCAAGTGAACATCGAGTGCAAAGATTGCGACCAGGATCATGGCCAGCTTGAGCACGTCGGTAATCAGACTGACAATACCGGCCGCGAACATTTCTGTTAACGATTCGATGTCGCTCGTCAGTCGCGTCATCAATCGACCGATGGGTGTGCGATCGAAGAAGGCCTGTGACAAACGCAACACGTGTTGGTACACCGCGCGGCGCAGATCGCTCATGGCTTGCTGGCCAACCCTTTGCATCAGGTAGACCTGCCCAAACAAAACGGCGTATTGCGCCAACAAAGCGACCAGATACAGCGCGCCGATCCGATCAAGCCCCGCCAGCTTGCCGGCAGCGATGTGTTCATCGATGGCGATCTTGAGCAGGTAGGGTTGGGCCAGCTCGAAGACGCTTGAAAGCGGCAGCAGACACATGGCCAGCAACATCTGAAATCGGTACGGCGTTACGAAGGAAAGCGAGCGCAGCAACAGCGTGCGATCAAGTAGCTTGCCGTACAACGTTTCGCCGTCGCTCGGCGCAGGGTTGCTGCTCTGGCGTCTCATGCGACCTCCCCGGCCGCGCGCGCGGCGTTGGATTCGCCAAGCTGTTCGCGGTACAGGCGCGCGTAGGGGCCATCGACCATCGACAGGTCGGCGTGTTTGCCTCGCGCCACGACGCGGCCACCTTCGAGTACGAGGATCTCGTCTGCGTGTGCAACGGCCGCCACCCGGTGCGAGACAATGATCGTCGAACGGTTTTTCATGATGGGGATCAAGTTGAGGAGGATTTCGCGCTCGGTTTCGGCGTCGACCGAGGAAAGCGCATCATCAAGAATCAACAGTTGACCATCCGCTGCCAGCGCCCGCGCCAGTGCCACGCGTTGTCGCTGTCCGCCGGAAAGGGTGATGCCTCTTTCACCCACAACGGTATCGATCCCAGCGGGAAACTCTTTCAAGTCGCGTGAAAGTCCCGCGGTTTGCGCGGCCCGGAGTCGCGCGTTGCGAGCGCCTGCCGAGGGATCTTCCCTGCGGGAGCCAAAGGCAATGTTCTCGTCGATGGTTGCCGAAAACAGAAACGCATCCTGAGGTGCATAGGCACAGATCCTGCGAAGATCGCTCAGCTTCAGTTCGCGAACATCGACATTATCGAGAAAAAGTTGCCCGTGCCCGACCTCGCAAAGGCGCAGGATGGCATCACACAACGTGCTTTTACCGCCGCCGGTCCCTCCCACAATCGCAAGGGTTTCTCCCGGCGCAAGGCGGAAGGATACGTCGTGTATGACGGTTCGCCCCTCGCGCTCGATTTTGAGGTTTCGTGCCTCGAGGATGGGTTGCCGCGCGGGGATCGAGGCCGTTTCGGGCTGCGCTTCGGCCGGTGTTTCGAGCACGGCGGCGATGCGCGACCAGCCGGCAAGGCCGCGCTGCCACAGGGAAAGTACCCATCCGAGCGCCAGCGTCGGCCATGCCAAATAGGCGAGATACGCATTGAACGCCACGAGTTGTCCGACCGTCATGCGACCGCCGAGGACTTCGTGACCTCCCATCCAAAGCACGATAAGGGTGCCGATGCCGCCCGTGATCGCGAAGAGGGGTCCGAGGATCCCCCGCGTTCGAACGAGCTGCAAAGAACGGCGCAAATAGGCCTGGTTTTTGGCCTCGAATTTTTCGCTGCGCAGCGCTTCGAGACCATAGGCGCGCAGGGTGGTGATGCCGGCGAGATCTTCTTGTAGATGCGTGGACAACCGTCCCATCTCGTCCTGCAACTCGCGACTCGCGTGATAGATGCGACGGCTGGACAGTTGTGCGAGCGTGATCACGATGGGCAGGGGTATGAGTGCCACAGCGGTCAACCTTCCGCTGAGGTTGACCATCAAAACCACGGTTGCGACGTAGACAATGAGGGTGTTCGCGAAATTGAGGACGCCGGCGCCAAAAAGCATCCGCACGGCCGTCACGTCATTTGTCATACGAGACATCAGGTCGCCTGTCGGATGCCGTTGGTAAAACGATTGCGGCAATTTCAGAAGGTGAGCAAAGAGCGTCGTGCGCACGTTGTATTCGACATCCCTTGCCGCGTTGAAAATCAGGATTCGCGACGTGGTTCGAAACGCCGCCTGCAATGACGCGAACGTGACGATGAAGAGGACGCTTTGGCCCGTTACGGAAAGGGCGTCGGGGGCGCGCCTGTGGAGGGCATCGACCGCCCGGGCGAGTGACCAGGGGATGGCGAGACCGAGGGCGGTTGTTCCACCGAGGGCCAGCACGCCGAGGCCAAAACGCCATCCCTCTCGCCTTGCGATTCGGAGCAATGCGGCAATCGAGAAACCGGATGTTTTTGCTGAACTTTTTGGCAACGGGGCGTTCCGGCGTTCTTTATGGATGTCTTTGACCCGGACCGTCCCGAGCGGTTACTGTATGAACCGAGGGGGCCCGCGCGTCCAATAGGATGTTCGAGACCCTTCGCTGATGACGAAAAGGAACTCCGTTTGATGAAATCCCGACTTTTCTTAATTGCTGGTCTGATCGTGGCTTCGGCCACGGCACAGGTTTTCGTGCAACCCCTCGCGATGGCGCAAACCGAGGACCAGAAAACCAAGGCGCGCGAACATTTCAAGAACGCCCGTCGGCTTTACGATCTCGGCAAGTATAAAGACGCGATCGAGGCTTACCAGCAGGCCTATCTGAACGTCGAAGATCCGGTCTTCCTGTACAACATCGCGCAATCGTATCGTCTCGACAATCAGCCCGAAGAAGCGATCCGGTTCTACAAGACTTACCTGCGCCGCTCACCCGAAGCCGGCAACCGCGCCGATGTCGAACAAAAGATGGCGGAGCTGCAAAAAGAGATCGAAACGAAACAGGCGAATCAGCCGCCGAAAACAGAGCCCAGGCCCGAGTCACCTCCGGTCGTGGTTCAACCACCGCCACCGGATCCTTCGACGGTAACGCCACCGCCTCCGGATGTATCGGTCGGGGCGACGACGGCTCCGCCTACCTCGGATGACAGCCCAACACTCGCTTACGGACTGCTCATCGGCGGCGGCGCGGGCGTGGCACTTGCAACCATCTTCGGCGCTGTCGCGAACTCCAAAGCCAAGACGCTCGAGTCGGCAACCGTTTTCGACCCTGCCGTGGAACGTTCGGGCAAGGCTTTCAATACGGCGGCCGTGATTTTTGGTGTTGCCGGTGTTGCCGCCGCGGGCACGGGTCTTTACCTGTTGCTGACGCGCGACTCGTCTACCGAAGCGGCACAATCCAGTGGATCGCGGGTTGCGTCGAATCGGCGGTCGCTGTCGGTTTTCCCCGCCGTTGGGCCGGGCTACGCGGGCGCAGGTGCGGGGTTTAATTTCTAATGCAGGAGCCTATGACCATGAATCGTATTATGTACTACGTTTGTGCCCTGGCGATGGGCGTTGCGGGAACCATGGTGGGTTGTTACAACCCGGAACTCGCAAACAAGACCGATCTGCGTTGTGCGCCGACAGGTAAAAAATGTCCGGATACCCTGGTTTGCAACGAAGTCACCAACTTCTGCGTGGCCAAAACGACGGGGACGGGTGGTACCGGCGGCGTGGGGACCGGTGGGACGGGCGGCGTGGTCGTCAACGGAGGCACGGCTGGAACGACGATGACCGGTGGCACCGGTGGGACGCAGGCGATGTGCATTGGTCCGTTGCCGACGGCATCATGTTCGGTCGCAACGCAGACGCGGGGCATTTGCGATCCGGTTTGCCAACGAGGCTGTGCTTGCGATCAACGGTGTGCGATTTCCGGCACTGAGGCCGATTGTGTTGCACCCCGTGGCGTGATTCAAGTTGGCGAAAGCTGCAACCCAAAGGTCGATGCGTGTCGCCCGGGCGCCGTTTGTTTGACCGAGTGGGCGGAAGCGAAATGCGGAAGTCATTGCTACCGGAACTGTCGCGTCGACGCTGATTGTGGAATGGGCGCGCACTGTACCGTTGATCTCGAGTTGCAGGGGGCGGTGCTGCCGGTCAAAGTCTGCGATAACGCTCCGGAGAATTGCAGCCCCATCTTTGGGAAAGGGGCGTGCGGCAACGCCCAATTGCATCCGTATCCCAGCTTTGGCTGTTACCTCATGGGAACCGACTACCCAGACGAGGCAACGTGCGAGTGTGCCGGTGTAGTAAAAGAGGGTGAAGCTTGCAAATATGAGCGCGAGTGTCTGCCCGGTCACACCTGCATAGAAGGCGCCAACAATATTGGCTATTGCCGCAAGGTTTGTCCCCTGCTCGCTCCGGTAGAAGCCAACACGATTTGCGGCGGTCCAACCTTCCGCTGTGCCTCCTACTTCGGGTCGAAGCAGTTCGGCTATTGCATCGCGAGGTAGCGCTCTTCGACGTGTCTACGCGCGGTAGATGATAATCAGAATCGCCGCGCCGTAGACGAAGAGGTTTGCGAGAAACAACTTGTCTCGCAACATCGAATCCGTGGGGCTCTCGGCGTCTTTCTGGTTCAGCACCATGGAAAGAAAGCGTGCGATCCCGATGACGACAAAGGGGATCGTGAACGCGAGGGCGCGGGTCCCAAAGAATTCGAGTGCGTGGGCGGACTGCGTGTAAGACGAATACGCAGCCACCGTCAGAATGGCAAGCACGACCAGCAAGGGCCGCAGAGTCGACATCTGGTACCGTTCCAGCACCTCACGGGTGAGGCCCCGATCACCCGCAACGCGCAGCTCGTGTGCCCGCTTGCCGAACCCCAGCATCGACGCAAGCAGCAGCGTGCATACGAGCAGCCACAGCGACGGTGGGACGGCAATCGCATGGGCGCCACCGAGAACCCGCAAGAGGAATCCGGCGGCGATGCAAACCACATCGACGAATGCAATGTTTTTGAGCCGAAGCGAATAGGCGATGTTCAACACAAAGTAGGCCGTCGCTACCGTGGCGAACCAGGGGGAAACTAGAACAGCACCCATGAGAGCGCTCACCGAGAAGCCCGCAACGAGCGCTCGGGCTGTCGCCATCGGTAGGGCGCCCGAGGCAATGGGTCGCCTACGCTTGGTGGGGTGGGCCCGGTCTTTTTCGACGTCGACGATATCGTTGAGGAAGTACACCGAGCTTGAAAGGATGCAAAAGCACGCAACGGCGGCGATGCAGCGCCAGAGGGCGCCCTCGTCACCCACCCGCTGGGCAAAAACCAGGGGGGCTGCCACGAACAGGTTCTTGATCCACTGGTGAGGGCGAGCCGTGCGTAAAACGGCCCATGGCGACAGACGGACGACTGCGGCTGGGGGAGTCATGCAATTCGATAAGAAAAATCGCGATTAACGAGCCGACGAGGGAAGAGCAAGGGCGACCTTGGTGTTGTAACCTACGGGACGCAGCATGGATGAACAAGGGCGGGATTTCCAGAACCCTGCCGCCGAGGCGGAAGGGCAGATCGCGTCTTTGACGGGTGGTGGATCTTCGGACGAGCAGCTCGTCGAGCTCGCCAGGAAGGGCGATTTCGACGCCTTCGATACCCTGGCGACCCGACACCAAGAGCGTCTTTACCGGCTGGGCGTTCGAATGCTTCGCAATGAACACGATGCGCAGGAAGTGGTTCAAGAATCACTCCTGTCGGCCTGGAAGAATCTTGCGAAATTCGAGAGCAAGTCTCAATTCGGCAGTTGGATCTACCGGATTGCGGCCAATGCTGCGTTGATGATGTTGCGCACGCGCCGTCGACATCCCGAGGCGCCTCTTGAGGAAGCGGGGCTTGGCGAGTCGGACGAGGTACCGACCGGGACAATGGTCAGCGACTGGTCGAAACGTCCCGATACCGAGTTTCAGTCTTCGGAGTTGCGGGCGCACATTCAGGCCGCCGTGGATGCGCTTCCGGAGCAGTCGCGCGTCGTCTTCGTTATGCGTGACGTCGAGGAAATGTCCACCGAGGAAACGGCCGAGTTGCTCCAGCTCAGCGTTCCTGCCGTCAAGACGCGGCTCCATCGCGCTCGACTCATCTTGCGAGAGGAAATCGGTCGGTACTTCGATGCGCACTAGGTGTTGCGCGCGGATGCTCACTGGTTTCCTCGGCCTTTTGTCGAGCGCTTCTACACTGGCCGCCGACGGGGGTCCCTACGCGCCCGAGCTTTCCGATGCGGTTGCCCAACTTCGGGACGAAATATCGCAACCTTCTGCCATCGGTCCTCTCACCCGCGTGTTGTCTCTTGTTGGCAAAGTTCCGGATGCGTCGATCGACACCATTGTTCGGCAAGTTGCGGATAACCCCCGTACCCATCCCCTTGTGGCAGCGCAGGCCTCGTATGAGACGGCCCGGTTCGATGGCTTGTTTGGCCGTGATACGGAATCGATGCAAAGGTATCGTGCGCTGGGAATGATTGAGTCGTTTTGGGCGCTCGGCCCTTTCGAAGGGCAGGCTCGTGGCGAGAGCAACCCGTCGCTGCCCTCTGATACGCAACACATTGATCCGGTTGAAACGCGAACGTTTCCCGGCAAGTTGCCCGGCCAGGTGGTCGCATGGCGACGAATTCCCGATATGGCGCAAGAAGGTGCTTTTGTTGTCGACGCGGTCCTTCGCCCCGATACAGAAGCCCTCGCGCTGTTGATGACCCATGTGCAAAGCGAAAAGGCCACGTCGGTGGCGTTGCGACTGGGTACGTCGGGGCCGTGGAAAGTTTGGTGCAACGGCCAGGTGGTAGGGCAGGGAACGGCCGAGCGTTCGGCGCGTCTCGACCAAGAAACGTTGGGTTTGCGCCTCGACCGTGGGGACAATCAGATCGTGATCCGAACGTCGGTGCGGGAAGGGGCCTGGCGGGTATTTGCCCGACTGACTGCACTGGATGGCCGTCCGCTGCGGGGTGTCCGGGTGTCCCTCGATGGAAAACGCAATGCGGTTCTGACCGACAAGGCCGATCCTGATGTGGCACGCTTGGTCGATCTGAAGACGCTTTTGGAGCAGTCCCTCTTGCGTGCCGATCGGGGGAACGACGACGTCTCGAAGCGACGGGCTCGATTGGATCTTGCGTCGTTTCACTACCTTGTGCATCCGGATGACATTGAATCGAAGACGGTGGAAACCGTGTTGCAACTCGACGATTTGGCACCTTCGAAGGCTGTCTCGCCCGAGGAGGCTTTGCTGTTCGCCCGCGTGAGCAGTAAGCCCGATCAGGTAAAGCCCGTTTTGCGGCGAGCACTGGCAAACGAACCGCAGCCCCACGCGTTGTGTTTGCTTCGCCATGAACTTGGTCTGCAGATTCGACGCGACGGCAATGAAGGGGCGGACGCGGAGGCTCGTGCGCTGTTTTTTGAAGCGATCGCGGCGGACGCGACCTGTTGGCCAGCCACGCTCGCACAGGCACACCTTTACCGAGACGCCGGTTTCCCGCTGCAGGCGCAGACCCTGGTCGAAGGTTTGTGTGAGCGATTCCGGGATGTGCCAGTGCTCGAGCGAGAGCGTCTTTCTGGCCTTGATTCAACCATGCGGACGCGCGAAGGCGACGCGTTGGCGCTGCAACTGTGGAACAAAACACCCGGCGATTATGAGTTGAGGGATCGCTTGATTACGTCCTCACGCGCGGCCCGCGACACGGCTGGCGTGATGGCGCATCTTGAGTGGACGGCGACCCGCCACAAGGCCTTGCTGCACCGGACGCTGGAGCTTGCAGAATGGATGGAAGGCGCGGGCGATCCGGCGAAAGCGATTGCACTACTTGAGACTACCGCCGTACGTTTGCCTGACGATCCCACGCTGCAAATTCGCCTTGGCGAGCATCGCGCACGGGTTCACGATGTTGCGGGCACGATCGCGGCCTGGGAGCGGGCACTGGTGTTACGGCCCCAGAATCCCGAGTTGCGGCGCGCACTTGAACGGATGCGATTCGACAACTCGACGGCTTCGGCGGCTGACTCGAACGATCTTTCGTTGACCTATGCCATCGATGCCAATCCACTTGCGCGTGATGCAATCGAACATCCGCGGGCCGACGGCGCACCGTCGGAGATTTTGGCCGAACGTCGCGTGGTTCGTGTTCACCCCAACGGCCTGTCGGAGGTGTTCGCGCAACGGGTTGTTCATGTTCGTACGGAAAGCGCGGCCCGCGATAACCAAGAATTCATGGTGCGGTATGTACCGGGTGAACAAGAGGTCGATGTTCACGTCGCGCGGGTGTATCGTCGTGGCCTGTCCGGCGTGATCGAGGTTTTGTCCGCCACGGGACGTGACGATCGGGACCTGTCCGAACCTTGGTACGGGCTGTACTACGACAACCGCGCCGACGTGGTGATGTTCGAGGACCTTCGAGCGGGCGACGTTGTGGAACTGCAATACTCGCTTTCGGATGTGGCGTACCACAATGAAATGGCGGACTACTTCGGCGATCTGAATTTTGTCGCCGATACGGTGGGCAAGCGTTCCTGGGAGTATTTCCTGCTTGTTCCGTCAAGTCGCCCGATCTATTTCCACGTGCCAACGCTTCCCGGGTTTCGGCACGAGACGGATACCCAGTCCGGTGTCACTGTGCATCGTTTTACTGCAAAGGATGTGCCGCCAATCGAGGCGGAATCGCTGATGCCAGGGTGGACCGAGGTTGCGCCCTATGTTCACGTCAGCACGTACAAAAATTGGGATGCGGTCGGTGCATGGTACTGGAAACTGGTTTCCGATCAGTTGGTTCCCGACGACCTCGTGCGCAAAGCCGCTCACAATGCGGTCGTGGGTCTCTCCGAGGCCGTCGACAAGGTGAAAGCCATCCATGCGTTTGTCATCAAGGCGACGCGCTATGTTGGCCTCGAATTCGGAATTCACGGATACAAACCGTACCGCGTTTCACAGATCCTCGCGCGACGGTTCGGGGACTGCAAGGACAAGGCATCGCTCATTGTCGCCATGTTGGCTGAGCTGGGGATCGATGCGGAACTGGTTTTGCTGAGAACACGGCGAGGTGGCCGGATTGAAACCGAGCCGGCTTCTCTGGCGATCTTCGATCACGCGATCGCTTACGTTCCCTCGCTGGGTCTGTATTTGGACGGGACCGCGGAGTTTTCGGGCATGGCGGAGTTACCCTACCAAGATCAAGGCGTCACGGCATTGCACGTCAACGCGCGTGGTGCGCGTCTGGTGCAGACGCCGGTACTTCCAGCCGCGAACAACCGCGTGACACGTCGTTGGATCGCGACGCTTGATTCGAAGGGTGGAGCCAAGATCGACGAGGAGGTGACATTGGCGGGACAGTCGGCGCCAGAGTGGCGAAAGCATTACCAAACCGAAGGTGAGCAGCTTGAACGGTTCCAAAAAGCGTGGCGCGAACGAAACCCCGGCACGAAAGTACAGTCGCTGGCGATGGTGGGAATCGGTGATCCCAATGCTGAAGTTAAAACGACCTCCACGGTGGAAGTACCGTCGCTTGCCGTGTTGCGAAATGGCACTCTGGAAGTTCCCGTGGTGGCAAGAAGCGCCCACTACGTGCGGTCCTACGCACGGGGCGCTGCGCGGGATCACGAACTTGTGTTGGCCTATCCGTGGCAACACGACGAAGCGTTGGAATACCACCTCCCAGAAGGGTGGGAGGTTTCCCGGTTGCCGTTGCCGCGTTCGGTAAAAACCGATTTTGGCACTTTTGACTTGAAGGTGAGTTCGTTTCCGGAGAAACGCCTCGTGCGTGTCGAAACCCACCTCGAAGTCTCGCAGCATCGCTATCAAAAGGATGTTTATCCCGCGTTTCGTACCTTCCTGTCGACCATCGATCAACTTCTCTCTGACGCGGTTGTCATCCGTCCGGGCCCGGAGGCCGAAAAGTGAAGCGCTATCTTCTCGTATTGTCGATTGTCTTGGGGGGATGTGCGACGGTACGTCCGGCTGCGCCCCGGTTTGCTGTCGAACCGTCGTTGCAATCCGCATGGGAGATGGCGAGCTCGGGTGAGCTCACGCAAGCCAAGAAAACGCTTTCCCATGTGCGTGCGCAAGCTCCGGGTGTGCGGCTTTCACTGCTCCTTCGAGCGTTGATCGCGAATGAAGAGGCCCGATCAGTTGCCGCGCTTTCCGATGTGGTCTCCGTTCTGGAAACGGCACCCCGCGTTCTCGGTCCGATCGAGTCGATGGTGGATGATGCAGCCTTGTCGATCGTAGCGAGCTTGTTGGGGGAAGCTTCAGACCGGGTTCTCGAAGACCGTGTTCTCTCGCTGGCGACGCAACATCGGAGTTGGCCCGCGCGCATGGCACTCACCATGCTGTGGGAACAGATCGCGCGCAGCCGTGGTGACGAGTCGCTTTTGGCAGAACGCGCGCGGCAAAGCGGATGCATCAAGAACTTTGTGCGTATCGGGCGAGCCGGTGGCCTTGCCGTCAGTGATCTGCTGTCGAAGCTCACGGACGCATCCAAAACAAGCGCGCCGCTTTTCGCATCCGGCTGCCAACAATGGCTGCTTCCGGTGGATGCCCTGCCTGGCGCAGAGATCGTCCAATCGACGTTCGAGACGGGCCCGGGTTTGCACACGGTCGCACTGGATTATTCCGGCATGGCGGCGTTTCGGATTGATGGTGGGCCCTGGCACCAGCATGGATCGACACGAGTCTATGGACCGGCCCGCTCTGCGAGTGTCGTTTCGTTGCAAGGCGGCAACCACGTAATCGAGCTTCGGTTGGCGACCTACGGCGCCGGCGCATCGTTTTCACTGGCCGCTTTCGCCCGTTCGGACAATGCGGAAGCACGGGACTGGCGAACGGTGGGCCATACGCCCGAGGCCGGGGGCGAAGAGGGTGTGTTTTTGGATCTACTCCTCGCGCTCGCGGCCCATTTGGAGGGGGATGTGGAGCGGATCCTCGAACAGTCACGACGACTGGGTGATTCGCCCCGGTCGCCGATCGTCGCCGCGGTCCTCGCGCGGTTGACCATGGCCGACCCTTCGCGACCACGATCCATGGTTCGGGATCGCGCGCGGAGTCTTTTCAATCGTGCGACGCAGCTCGCTCCAAGTTTTGCGCGCGCGTGGTGGTCTCTCGCGGAACTTGAAGCTCAGGATGGTCGCAATCGAAGCGCGTTGCGTTTGACCGAGCGGGTAGGGTTAATGGTTCCCGCGTTTTGGCCAAACCTCCTTTCAACCCACCGGCTCGCCTCGGCTTTGTCGCTTGAGTCCGTCTCGGATGTTGCGCTTGACGCCGCAATTGCGGCCGTCGACCATGGTGCCCACGGTCAAGGTGGGTGTGCCGTGTTGGAGTCGGCCGCAATGCGGGCCGAACGTCGCCATCGGCAAGCAGAAGAAGCCTTGTATGTAAAACGACTTGCTGCCTGCGATGCGACCAGCCTGCATCTGTCAGGTTGGCTTCGTCAGCAGCGTCGCTTCGACGAAGCGCTGGCGGCAATCAACCGTGTGTTGCGTTTGTACCCAGGGCACGGTTGGGTACGGGACGATCGGATAACGTTGTTGGTTGCTGCTGGTCGTACCCGTGAGGCCATTGATACCTTGCGCTCTGATATCGCCGATTTTCCGGCCGAATCAGCCAAAATATTGCGTTTGGTCGATCTGTTGAGCTCGATTGGTCAGCAGAACTTGGGCAGGTCTCTCCTCGAGACGTCGCTCGTCGCGTTTCCGGTGGACGCCGAAACCAGGCGCGCTGCTCGGGCAGCGGGTCTTCCCTTGCCGCTGGATGCGCATCGGCTCGATGGGTTGGCGGTGGTTCAGGCATTTTCGTCGTCGGGTCGAAAATACCAGGCGCCCGCAGTTTTGGTTCTGGACAGGACGGTTGAACAGCTTCATCCCGATGGCGCGCGCGAGATTCTCACGCACAACATCGTTCGGGTTCAGAGTAAAGAGGGTATCGATCGCTGGGGGGAGGTTTCCGTTCCATCCGGTGCAGAGTTGCTGCGATTGCGAACGATCAAGTCGGATGGTCGCGTGCTGCAACCAGAGTCTATCGCCGGCAAGGAAACAATTTCCGCACCCGAACTTGAAATCGGCGACTACATTGAGTGGGAAACGTTGGAGTTGGTTGCGCCGGTCTCGGCGTTTGCGCCGGGTTTCGTGGGCAATCGTTTTTTCTTTCAGTCTCCCGAGGCGCCGCTCGACAGGAGCGAATACTGGATGGTGATTCCATCGGGGATTGAACTTCACATGGATGCGCGTGCGGGCGCACCGAAGCCGCTCGTCGAGTCCACTGAGAAAAAGACGCAAGTTTGGAAGTTTTCAGCCCACGGGATGCCGCAGCTTTTTGCTGAACGCAGCTCCGTGGATGCGCGCGAATTTATTCCATCGGTTCGTCTGTCGGCAGGGGTCGGTCCCGCCAACTGGATTCGTTACCTTGGCGAACAGATCCGAACTTCCGCGCGGGGTACGCCCGAGTTGCGACGATTTGCACTGAAGCAATTTGGCGGGGTGGCCGATCCGGCCGAAGCGATCGTTCGCTGGGTTGGGCGCCACATCGAGAACGAAGGCACGTGGGATTCACAAGCGAGCTTCGCACTCGCAAAAGGAAGGGGAAGTCGCTTCGCGCTTATCCTTGCACTGGCTGACGCTGTGGGCCTCCACGTCGAGCCGGTGGTTGCGCGTTCCCTGAATCTGTCGTCAGCAGAAGCGGCTCCCGATATTCACAACTTCGAGGACTATTCCGAACTCGTGTTGTCATTCGCGCCGGACAAAATTTCAGGGTCGGCGTGGCACAGCACATGGCGCCATGCCTACCCCGCGCTGAGGTACGCGGGACTCGACCATCTGCCTTCCCACTTGGCAGGTGCCCCTTTCGTGCGTTTGCAGAACGAACGGGAGACAGGTTTGTTGCCGCGCAATGAACAGGATGATCGCCAGGTAACCATCGAGGCGGCGGTGGCGGCGGATGGTGGAGCGCACTTTGAGGTGGAGGAGACTCTGCTTGGTATTCCGTCATACGAATGGGTCGAATCCCTCGAACAACTGGGAGACGACAAAAAGAAACTCAATCGCGAGTTCGAACGCGGATGGCTCGCCCATCACTTTCCCGGTGCCGAATTGAAACGTCTGGTCGTGGAAAGCGCTCGCGACGCACCCGAAAGAACCCGCCTCCGCTACATCTTTAACGTCCCGAGATTTGCGGCGATGGGAGGCGATACCCTTACCGTGCGCCCGGCGTTTTTTGGATCCAATCTCGGACGGCGTTTCGCCAGCGAAGCCGTGCGAACAACGACGTTGCGCATGACCCGCGACATTCCCTTGACGATGCTCGTGAAAATGAGGTTTCCGGCGGGCAGTCGTGTGATTGACGCGGGCTTTTCGGAAAACCTCGATCTTTCGGTTCCCGGTTTTGTGTTCGATGAACGTCGGACGGCTGCCGGTGCGCTCGGAAATCACGGGGCCGTGGTCGTTGTCGAAAGGCGTGTCCGTGTTCCGATTGCCAGAATCGCTCCGGCAAACTACCCACGTGTGGCACCGTTGCTGCGCAAAACCGACCAGCTTGAGTCGTCGCCCATACGGGTGAGATTGCCAGCACCTGCCAGCATCGGCGATACTGGGGCTCGATGAAAATCGTTGTACTCGGCGCGGGGTCGTGGGGGACGGCCCTTGCTTGTTTGTGCGCCGGGCAAGGGCACGAGGTCACGTTGTGGGGTCGTTCGCCGGATGCCGTGCAAACGATGTCCGATCGTCGTTGCAATGATCGTTACCTTCCCGGAATCAGCTTTCCCACAAACTTGAAACTGCAATCCGATGTTCAGGTAGCGCTGTTGCGGCAGGAGCTCGCGATCGTCGCGATGCCCTCGTCGGCCATCTACTCGGTGATCTCCGTAACGGAATTCAAGGGTCTGGTTGTCTGCGCGTCGAAGGGATTGCAACCCGATACGGGAGAAACGCTGGATGTGCTGATAGGTTCCCTGTGGCCTTCGGCTCAGGTGGTACTTTTGTCCGGTCCCACGTTCGCCGTCGAGATTGCACAGGGAAAACCAGCCGCGGTCGTGGCAGCCAGCCGTGATGCGATTGCAGCACAGGCAGTTCAAGCTGCGATGTCGTGTGAGATCTTTCGTGTCTACACCTCTTCGGACGTTGTCGGGGTCGCGATTGGTGGTGCATTGAAGAACGTCATCGCCATCGCGGCTGGATGTTCCGATGCCCTCGGATTCGGAACCAACGCCCGGGCGGCGTTGATCACGCGCGGACTCAATGAAGTTGGACGTCTCGCGGAGCGACTCGGCGGCGATCCATTGACTCTTTCGGGGTTGGCCGGGCTCGGTGATCTCGTCTTGACCTGTACGGGCGAGCTTTCCCGCAACCGCACGATTGGTTTCGCCCTGGGAAGGGGAGAACACTTGTCGGCCGTCTCGGCGCGCCTCGGACAGGTCGCCGAAGGCGTCGAGACTGCCGAGACCGCGCTGCGACTTGCGGAGCGACTCGGCATCGATATGCCCATAACGAGACAGGTGGCGGCCGTGCTGTCGGGCAAAGCCACGGCCCGCGAGGCGGTTGCGACCTTGCTTGCCCGCGAAGTTAGTAAAGAACGCTGAACGCGGTTGTCACAGGACGATTTGCAGCTTGCGGCGGTATTCGCGCGACAGTTCCGGGTTTCGACCGGGCATGTCGAGGTGATCGAATATCGCCACCATATGTTTGCGGGCGGCCGCATCGTTGATCGTGGCACTGCGTGATACGCTTTCCAGGAGCGCATCCAGCGCATCGACCACGCTTGCCGAACGAAGGTAGGCTGCTGCGAGGTCTAGACGTGCATCGTGATCACGCGGTGTTGCTTCGACGCGAGCCAGCGCCGAGGCAACATCAAGCTCCGGCGATCGGTCGGCAAGGTCCGCGAGTCGGAGCAGTGCGTCGACACGCGGAAACAATTCGTGTTGCGGTTTGACGCGCGCGAGCAGTGGCCTTATCTCCTCACGCGATTTGGCCTGCGCGAACAGAGCGTGTGCCAGATGGAAGGCTGCCGCCTCGGCGGTATCGCCTGTGTCCGTGAGCGTTCGGAGGATCGCGATTCCCTCGTCGATTGCCCCGGCTGAAAGTGCCGCAAGCGCACCTTCGAGTGAGCCAACGCCAACGGTTGGGGCCAACCGCGCTAGGAATTCTCGAATCGCGGGCACGGGAATCACACCCGTAAATTCGTCCACCATCTGGCCGTCGCGGAAGGCCTTCACGGCGGGGATCCCTCGGATCCCAAACTGCGACGCGAGATTGGGATCTTGGTCGGTATTGAGCTTGCAGAGCTCGACACGACCGCCCAGGGCCTCGATTTCCTTTTCGAGCAGGGGACCCAGGGTCCGGCAGGGACCGCACCAGGGCGCCCAGAAATCCACGAGAATGGGAACGGTCTTGGACCGCTCGATGACCTGTTCCCGAAAGGTCGCCTCGGTGACATCTCTGATGATGGGCAAGGTAGACATGCCTTTGTTTTTAGCACCTTGGCGGTGTCGCCGCGCGGTCAACGGGATCCCAGGTTATTCTGCCGTGCGTTGCCGATTTTCCGCCTCACCGATGCGCCGGCGTTGTTTCCGGATCCCAAGCTGGCAGAGCCCAACGGTTTGCTGGCGGTCGGAGGGGACCTGTCCGTGGAACGTTTGTTGGCGGCATACTCGACTGGAATTTTCCCCTGGTACGAGGATGGACAACCGCTCCTTTGGTGGTCTCCGGATCCACGCATGGTGCTACTCCCTACTGAACTGCATGTGCCACGCTCCCTCGCAAAGTTGATGCGGAAGGGCGAGTTCGAGTTGCGTTTCGACTCGGCCTTTCCCGAGGTGATTCGTGCCTGCGCCGAGCGCAAACGGCCGGGACAACGAGGCACGTGGATCACGAACGAAATGATTGCCGCTTACGAGGCGCTGTTCGAACAGGGCGTGGCCCACTCGGCCGAAGCCTGGTGGCAAGGATCGCTTGCCGGGGGTCTCTATGGCGTCAGTCTTGGGGGCGCGTTCTTCGGCGAGTCGATGTTTGCAACGAAACCGGATGCGTCCAAGTTCGCGTTCGTGGGTCTCGTAAAGTGGCTTGGCGCCAAAGGGATCTCGATCATTGACTGTCAGATGACCACAGCACATCTCACCCGATTCGGTGCACGGGAAATAGACCGCAAGCAATTCTTGCGGCATCTGGAACACGCGTTGCAAGTTCCAACCCTTTCCTCGCCATGGAAAGTGACCTAGCGTCCCTTACCGTTGAAGCTTGAGGTGAACCCCGCGGCCGGCATTCGCAGTGACCGTGCCGTCGCTGTCGACAAGGATTTGCTTTCCGCTTCGCAACTCGGTCAAGAGCGCGTGTGGATACCGCTGCATGAATCGTATCGCAACCGGTATGGGGACAGCGTCGAGCATGATCTCGATGGTCTGTTGCGTATGGATAACCTGGGCATTCACGGTGACGCCGTCGTCCTCGAATTGAAGCCTGCGTTCGAGCGACGCTCCGGCTTGCACCCTCGCCGGATAGACGTCGATGCGAAGCGGCGCCGACGGTCCGCCCTTGAGGTGCCGCGTATTCTCTGACAGGCGCGGCAGAAGCGATCCCTCCCGGACCAGTGCCAC
>Ga0105046_10002565_pt1 | contig 28701 bp, 25 predicted proteins | sample MAT03_FD_78385 | JGI IMG/M metagenome (GOLD analysis project Ga0105046, IMG submission 78385) | Freshwater microbial communities from Lake Fryxell liftoff mats and glacier meltwater in Antarctica - MAT-03 (megahit assembly) | ecosystem: Environmental > Aquatic > Freshwater > Ice > Liftoff... | reverse complement strand
TCAAAGTCACCATGAGAAAATCCTATGGCTTCCGCACCTTCCGAATCACCGAAATGGCTTTATATCATTCACTTGGCAAGCTGCCCGAACCGGAGCTTACCCACAGATTCTTCTGACGAGCCAAGAATTTAGATGCGGGGGCGGTTCAGGAGCTGGGGCTTCGCAGATAGCGGAATACGGCTATATGGCCGAACCAGGCGGCGGGGACCAGGATTGTGGGGAGCCAGACGAAGGGAATTTGGGTGACGAAGACGTTAGCGGGGTCGTTGTGGAACTGGCGGAGCGGGGTTGGAAATGACAGAAACGCGATGCTCATAATGTTGAGCAACAGCGCGAAGCCCACAATATTCCACACGTAGGCGGCCCATTTTGGCAGGGCATGGCGGTGGGCGAGCCAGGCGATGGGGATTGCGGCGAGTCCAGTCAATACGTCGAAGTTTCGGCCGCCCCACGTCATTTGCACGGGGACGAAACCGGCGAGGTAACCCAGGTGGAGGAAGATTTCGACCGGGATTCGGAACGCCTGGTAGCCGATCAGCCAGGCTAGAGGGATTCCCTGCCGCGTTGTTAAAGCGATGGCGGTGACAGTGCCGAGGGCAATCAGGATGCAAATAGGGAGGAGGGGCGGGACTCGCTGGAAATCGCTGAAGGCCTGACGGGAAGCGAGCGCGCCGGTGATCGACAGCCAGACCAAAAGGAGCAATGAGAACGCGTGGTACCGGCCGGGAGACGCACGGCGGGAAAGTTTCAGAAGCAGCCACACCGTAATAAGCATGGTGGCGCAGAAGAGGACGATGGCATTTGTCACAATCTGTAGTATTGTAGGCCACGAAATGGATAGACGATTACTTCTGCAAAGTGCGGGGGGGGCGATGCTGGCGCCCGCGGCAGGCGCGAAGGTTCGGGTTGGGATGCTTGGCACGGGGCATAGCCACTTCTATGGGAAATACAAGGCGATGCTGGACTCGCCGGAGTATGAGATTGTGGGCGTGGCGGAGAGTAATGCCGCGGCGAAGGCGGCGATGGGCAAAGACCCACGATACGCGGCGGTGCGATGGATTGAGGAGGATGCGCTGTTGCACGATCCTTCGATACAGCTCGTAGTTGTCGAGTGCCGCGTGTGGGAGGCGCTGGGGTTGGGAAAGAAGGTAATCACCGCTGGGAAGCATTTGCATTTGGAGAAGCCCACCGGGAATGAATGGAAGCCGTTTAAAGAGCTGGTGGAAGAGGCCCGGCGGAAGAAATTGATCCTGCAGGCAGGCTATTTGTGGCGGTGGCATCAGGGCGTGATGGCGGCGATTGATGCGGCGAAGAAGGGCTGGCTGGGGGAAGTGTACCTGGTCCGGGGAACGATGAATTCGGACCGTGGGATGGAGGAGCGGGCGATTGAAGCGAAGTTCAAGGGCGGCGGAATGTTTGAACTCAGCGGCCATGTGATTGACCGTATGGTTGAGTTGCTGGGACGGCCGAAGACCGTGAAGAGCTGGCTGCGGCACGATACGAGCGTTCCGGACAAGCTGGCGGACAATAACCTGGCCGTGTTTGAATTTGACCGGGCGCTGGCGGTGATTGCGCAATCGACGAAGATGGGCGGCTCGGGAGATCACCGGTCGTTCGAAATTATCGGGACAGACGGGACGTTCATTGTGCATCCGGAATCGGCGCCGCCGCGGATGCGGATATTTATGCGGAAGGCGCAAGGGCCGTACAAGGCCGGCTGGCAGGATATGACAATTCCGCCGCAGCCGCGATTTGTGCCGGACTTTGCGGAACTGGCAAAGGCTATACAGACGGGAGTGCCGTTGAAGCATTCCTACGATCACGAGTTGCTGCTGCATGAGACGCTTTTGCGGGCGTCGGGAGAAATGGCATGATCACGCGACGTGGATTATTGGCTGGTACGGCGGCGCTTGGCTTGCGCGGGGCGAACGGTGCGGTGACGGTGGGGCTATTGGGCGCAGGGAATCGCGGGACATACGTGGCAGCGGCGCTGGCGAAGAATACGCCCGGACGGGTGGTGGCGCTCTGCGATGTGGCGCCGGAGCACATGGAGGCGGCGAAGAAGCAAATTGGCGTGGAGAATCCGCGATTATATTCGGATTTCCAGAAGATGCTGGCGAGCGATATCGACGCCATTATCATTGCTACGCCGGTGTTTCTTCACGCCGAACATTTTGAGGCGGCGGTAAAGGCGGGGAAGCATATTTACATTGAGAAACCGGCGTCGATGGATGTGGATGGCTGCAAGCGGATCATGCGGGCAGCGGACGCGGCGGACCGGAAGCTCAATATCAACTTTGGCTTTCAACGGCGGTATGGGCAGGTCTACCAGAAGGCGAAGGCGTTGGCGGATTCGGGGGCGATTGGGAAGATCCATTTAGGCTTCGCGCGGTTTATCAAGAGCGAGGGTCTGAGCCGGTCCGGGGCTTCGTTGCCAGTGCCGAAGACGGAGATGGAGAGGATTGAGAAGTGGGGAAGCTGGAAGAATTTATCGGGCGATTTGATTGTGGAGAATAACGTCCACTCAATTGATGTTTTGAACTGGTTTCTGGGGGCGCGTCCGGTGAGTGCGATCGGGTCGGGCGGATCGACGCTGCCCAAGCCGGGAGACATGCGGGATCACAATTTCGTGGCGTTTGAATATCCGGGCGGCGTGCAGGGGCAGTTGTCGGGGACGACGCTGGCGTCACCGGGTTATCGGGATGTGGTGGAGCAGTTCTTTGGGCCGAAGGGGACGATTGAGACTTCGGAGAATCACTGGCGGCATTTCCGGGGACCGAAGGATGAGACGGTGGAGAAATCGCCGCGGAATATTACGATCGATTCGGTGGCGGCGTTTGTGGAACGGGTGCGGGACGGGAAGCCGGAGAATACGGGAGTGCGAGGCGCGGAGAGCACGTTGACGGCGATTCTGGGGCGCATGGCGATGGATTTGCGGCGGGAAGTCACCTGGGACGAGATGATGAAGAATTAGTGAGAGCTTTGACGGCGGCGAGGGTTTTCATCGCGTCCTTGGAGGGGATGTACTCCATGCCGACATAGCCCTTGTAGCCGCTTTCATGAATGGCGCGGAAGACGTTGCCGTAATTGATTTCGCCAGTTCCAGGTTCATGGCGGCCGGGGACATCGGCGACATGGATGTGGCCAACATTGGCGACGTTTTCACGGATGGTTTCGATCAGGTTTCCCTCCATGATCTGGACGTGATAGAGGTCGTAGAGGATTTGGAAATAAGGGCTGCCGACTTCGCGGACCATGGTGAAGGCTTCGGGCGTGCGGTCGAGGAAATAGTCGGCGTGGTTATTGCCTTTGGGGTTGAGGGGCTCGATTTTCGTGAGGGTGTTGATGACTTCTACGATCATCGTGACCTTATATTTGGCGACGATATCGTGAGCGCGCTTCATGCCCTCGACCATGCTGGCGTGCTGGGCTTCGCGGGTCATTCCGGGGACTTTGAAGCCGGAGAGGACAACCATTTTCGTGGTTTCAAATCGTTGGGCGGCTTCGGCGGAGGCTTGGATTTCGGCGAGGAAGCCGGGGCGCTCGGCGGGGTTGCAGAGGCCCATGCCCACGGGGTTGACGCCTTTGTTGCCGACGAGGCAAACGCATTCGAGGCCGAGCTTTCGCTGGAGCGGAACGATTAGTTTGGGGTCCGCGGCGCGCCAATCGCCAAACTCGTAACCCTGATAGCCGGCGCTGGCGACGCGCTCCAATTGCGCAGGCAATGTCAGGTTCGGGAAGAGGGGTTCGACGCGCACCGAAAGTTTCATCGCCGGGGCCTTGGCGAGAGCCAATAACGGAAGATTCAGCAGGGCGCGGCGATTCATTAGGATTGGTCTATCATAACGGCACAGATGCTCCTTTTTATGAGGCCGCGGGCAGTTTTCTTTTCCGCCGCACTTGCCGTATCGGCGCAAAACGTGCGGGTGATTCGCTTTTCGGAGAGCGATCCGTTCCGGATGGGGGAAGTGACATCGCGGCGGATAGTGCATCCGGGATTGGGCGCGAAGAAGACGACGCTGAACCTGTCGATCTCGCAGCCGGAGGCGGAGTTCCCGCAGCATGTTCACGACATCTCCGATGACACAATTCTGGTTTTGCAGGGAGAGGTTAACTTGCGTCAGGGCGATTCGCTGCGGTTGTTCAAGGCCGGGGAATGCGCCTTCGTGCCGACGGGTCAGATACACGGGACGGTGACGGCGGGGACGGGCGATGCGGTGATGATCAGTTTCCAGAATCCGCCAGACCTGATTCTCTACACGGGGGCGCGCGATTCAAAGAAAGCGGGGGCGGCTCCGCCGAAGGGCGTGATTACACCGGGGGCGGTGAAGTTCGTGAATTTCAAGGAGAAGAATGGCTTCTTTACGAATGCTGGGTTGGGCTCAAAGAAGGCTACGGGATCACATTTCCAGCTGAAGAAGAATAAGAAGTTTCGCGCCGAAGTGAAGGTGGGCGGTGAGCAGGTGTTCTTTGTTTGGAAGGGTGCATTGCGGGTGAAGGACGGAAAGAAAGTCTACACGGCAGGGGAGCGGGACACGATTTTTGTTAGCGGCGAAGCGAAGCTGGAAGTGATTGGGGATGCCGAGGGGATTACCGAAATTATCCAAGTGCAGGCGCCGTGACCAGGCGGACTTTCGCGGCGCTGGCCGCTCCGGCATTGGGCGCATCGCAGGGAAAGATTCGGGCGGCGATGATTGGCACCGGGCATGGTCATGCGCACAGCAAAATTCTGGCGCTGCAGAGCATGGCGGGTTATGAGTTCGTTGGCGTTTGCCGGCCGGATAAGGACGAGCCGGCAATTGGGCCCGCCTTTGAAAAAGTTCGGTGGCTGGCTGAGGACGAGATTCCGGGCGATGCGTCGATTGAAATGGTGGCGATGGAGTTCGCCGATGCGGAGCTAAATTTGCAGTTCGCGCAGCGGTGCGTAGACGCTGGGAAATGGGTGCATTTGGATAAGCCACCGGGGGCTACCGCGGCCGGCTTGCAGTACACACGCTATGCCGATGATCTCGCTTTTTCCGGAAGCGCGGTCTCCGATGCGTTCATCGCTCGCGTTGGCGCCATCGTTTATGAAGAGGGCTTTGCCGTGCAATTCCGCAAGACCCGCCTGATGCGGCAGGGGGTGCGACAGCATTTGGCAGAGTTAGTGGTGAATGCAGTTTGTAATGTGAAGCGGGAGGACTTTGACCGGTTGAAGGCGACGCTGTACAACTGCGTGAAGAAAGGGCCGGAAGGGGAGAGCCGGGATGTACTGGCAGGCAGGGTCGGGTTTGTGGAGAGCGTGAATCCGGCAAAGGGGCGGAAGTTACGGGTGCTGTTGGACCGGATTTTATGGGCCGGGTGACGGCGGTGGCGGCTTTTTCATAATTCAGCGCAAGAAGCAGGATCATCCCGGCTTTCGCACGTCCATGCGGGTATGATAGCCCCTAATCGCGCCAGGCCCGCGAGCCGGCAATCAGCCCGGAAAAAACAAAGATTCGCCAGCGCTGGCGATGTCGGCGCGCCTTGCGGTAAATGCGGTTGCTGATACAGCGGCCCACCTATCGGAGCCGTGTTCGTACACAGTCCACCCAATGCATCGGCGACAGTCTCCGGAAAACCCAATGTCCGATATACGGCCTGAACCCTCGCCCGGCCGATCGAAGGAAAGAAGTCCCGAAGGTCCATCCGCACCACAACCGGCTGGCCGATGTGCGGTTCCACGAAACTCGAATAGATCGTCCGGCCCGGAATCCATGCGCCGCCCCATGTCCCGGAACCAGATCCAGCATCTCCCGCGGAATTCGGCGTTGCGCGGCTTTCAAACGAACTTTCGGCGCTTCCAACACCCGAACTGCACCGCTTTGCTTGGCAACACTTTGGTAATGGTAATGCCCCGGTGACGCCGTCCCACGGAGATCGGCCAGACACTCCAATTCGGTAACGCCCAGGCAGAGCCAATCGGCCAGCTCACCGGCGGAAACGATGGCGGGCAATCCCCAGGCTTGCGCGGCAGGAACTGGCTGCATGATGGCGGGCACAGTGAGCCAACGCGCGATTTCATAGTGCTTCTTTCCAACCGCTTCCCGGAACCCATCATCGTCCCGGATAAACGCTACGGCAGCACGCAGCCGAGGCCTCGTTCCGTCCTGGAAATGGACAACAAATCGCCGTGCCAACCCTGCCACCCAGCGAGTCCGCTGTCCCAATGCAATCTGGCCTCGCTCCGCGGCCGATTCGGCGTCCATCTCAACGGCGAGAAATGCCCTGGCTAAAATCTGCGGCAGCATTAGATAGACGGCGACGAGCCCTGACGAGTCTCACTTCGCGTGATCATATCTGCGCAACGCGCAGTGCAGATCACGCGACGAAATGCCACATCGGAAAATATCCCTGGGTTAACCCCAGAGTGGCCAAACCGAACAGAAACTGCCCTGCCCAACCAAGCTTAGAGCCCGCCGCCGTCGCCCACAGAATAGCAGGTCAAACGCCGCTCACTGCAAAATCGGAAAAACCAAATAATCCTTCGGCACAAACAAACTCCCCTCCGTTGTCCCCTCCGGCGCGATCCGCCGCAATAACGCACCCAGTTCCGCCCCCGAAATATCACCCGCCAACAACGCTTGAAACGCCCGCGTCACGCGGGCCACTTCCGTCCCGCTCTCATGGACGAACTCCAACCGGAAATGCCGGATCCCCGCCTTCAGCCACTCGCCCACATGTCCGCTCGCTTCCTGCGCCTCTGCGCCAAAGACCGTATTCCGGCAACCGACATCCGCCATCACCGGATGCGCCCGTCCTTGTTGATCGCGCAAGGCCACGCGATGTTCCTCGCACGGCCGGCCACAGTCCTTGTGCGTTGTCCCCTCCGACAAAAACCGGCAAAATACGCAATGTTCCGTATGGAAAACCGGCAAATGTTGGTAGGCGATCACTTCCATACGCTCCGGCCCAACCTCCCTTGCCAGCGCAGCAATCTGCGCCGCATTCAGGTCATGTGTCGGTGTCAGTCTCGCCAGCCCCATCTCCAAATACGCCGCCGCCGTCAACGTATTCGCCGCGTTAAGACTGAAATCGCCGATTAACGTCCGCTCCGCTCCACCCAACGTATGCAGCATCCCCGTCGCTCGCACCAAAATCGGGCAATCCAGGCTCACCAGGAACTGCACAATACGTGACTCGCCCGGTTTCAAAACGCGCGGGCTCGCCACCCGCACCGCCACACCCGCCGCCTTCACCCGTTCAATCGAAGGCCGCAACCCGTACAAGTCTAAATAGTCGAGCGTAATGCTCGAAACTCCAAGTTCCAACGCTGCCGCCAACTGTTCCGGCGTCCGCACCAGCACATGCAGAGCGGCATCTCCACCCCCAGCGTGCGGAATCTTCGAAACAACCGGTCGTGGCGAAACTTCCCGCGCCAACGGCCGCGTCTGCAGCGTCTGCAATCCCTCCACGGCCTCCCGCCGCAATTGGTTCAAAAGGGAAGCCGGCGCAAAGACAGAACCTTGCAGTTCAACCGTCAATTCCCCCAACTCATAAGCCGAATTGCCCAGCCGCCCCAACTGCTCGCGCAGCATTTCAACATCCAATCCCCGCTTCGCCGCCCGCTCCAACGGCAGCGTCGAGCGCACCAAAAAACGCACCGCCGGATTTCGCGCCAGCACCCACTCCATCTCCAACGCCAGCCCTTCGCCGCCCGACACGCGGACATCCACTGCCTGTTTCGCCACCGGAGCCGCCGGCTCCAGGAAAGGACGCACCACCCGCGCCAAATCGGCGTCCTGCGTACGCCAAACCAAATCCCCCTGCCGGATCCGGTCGAACCGCACCGCCCCATTCCCAAACTTCAACTGGAGAGTCCCATCAAGCTCCGCCAGAACCTCATACACCCGCCCGCCCTCTTCGGGTTCAGCCGGGCTCCGCCAATCCGCCGCGTCAAACACCAACCCGTCGCCGGCCTTCAATGCCGCGACCGCATGGGCCTCCGACGGCTCCACCGATACCGAATCCATCCACACGCGCGCCACGCGGCCTATTCTCACTCCCCGATGCCGTGGCGCCCTGCCCTGAACCACCGCCTGATGATTGACGCCGCTCAAAAAATGCGCGCCCAACCCCCGTGAATAGACCTGCTCAAGCTGCAACTCGTCAACCGCGGAAAGTCGCGAAGCACGCCCCGCCCACGCATCGTCCACCGCCTGCCGATACGCCCGCGTCGTCAGCGCCACATAATCGGCGTCCTTGTACCGGCCTTCAATCTTCAACGACGCCACGCCGGCGTCCACAATCCGCGGCACATGCCGCAAGGCCGAAAGATCGCCCGGTGAAAGCAAATAGCGAGCATCGGCCAAAGGCTCCACTTCGCCATCTACCAACATTTCGTACTCCAGGCGGCAAGCTTGCGCGCACTGCCCCCGATTGGCACTCCGGCCTCCCCATGCCTCCGACGAAAAACACTGCCCCGAATAGGCCACGCACAACGCGCCGTGAACGAAGATTTCCAACTCCGCGCCGGTCTTCGCGTAGATCGCCCCAATCTCCTCAATAGACAACTCGCGCGCCAAGGTCACCCTTTGCACGCCCAGTCCCAGCGCAAATTCCACGCCCTCGGCGCTGGTAATCGAAGTTTGCGTACTGGCGTGCAATTCCAGTGTGGGAGCCATCTCCCGCGCCATCTTCAAGACGCCAATATCCTGCACAATCAAAGCGTCCACACCGGCTCGCGTAACTGCCTCGATCGCCTTCGCCGCCGCATCCAGCTCATGCTCAAAAATCAGCGTGTTGAACGTCAAATAACCGCGCACGCCCCGCGAGTGCAGCGTCCGCATGACCTCGGGAAGCTCTTCCAGCGAAAAACCCACCTTCGCCCGCGCCGAAAAATGATGCAACCCGAAGTAGCAAGCATCCGCCCCCGCTTCAATGGCGGTGCGCAACTGCGGCCAATAACCGGCCGGCGACATTACTTCGGGTTTCTTCGCGGAACGCACTCTATCTTTAAGTATGGCCCCACACCAGTCCCAGCGCCGATGCTGCCGCCAATGCCGCCAGGCCGCCCCCAGCCAATAGCCGGAATCGCCCGCCGCCCATTCCCACCGCCACACCGAGTTTCAACACGCCGTTGGCCAACACTCCAGCCAGCAACGCCATACTCGCCGCAGGGTCCGCCGAGGTCCGGGCCATCGACACCGTAAGCGCGTCCACATCCGTCAAACCCAACACCGCTCCCGACACCACTAACCCCGCCCCTCCTCCCCATTCCCGCGCCCAATAGACAGCGTAGAGGACCCCTTGAAACAACAGCGCCATTTGCAGCGCGGCGCCCAACTGCAGCGGGTTGTCAGCCGTCTCACCTCCGTCGCGTGACGCCCCGCCTTTCCAGAAACCGAACGCCACCAAACCCACGCCTATCGCCGCCGGTAACGCCAAAAACGGCAACACACCGAGCGCCATTCCCCGCTCCAACACCATCAGCGCCGTAAAAACCCGGAAGTACATCACAGTGCAAGCGGCCACCACTCCCAAAGCCAACGGACCGGCCAGTTCCGGTTCCCGCCGGCTCAAACGGCTGAACGTCCACGTCACATTAGTCGATGAAATCAACCCGCCCAGGAACCCCGTCAACACGTAACCGCGTCCCGGCCCCGCCATTCCGCGCGCAATGTATCCGGCAAAACTTAAGCTGGAGAAGAAAAGCACCAGCATCCAAAGTTCCCGTGGGCGCACGCCTCCCCATGGCCCGTACGGCCCCTCCGGTAGCAACGGCAGCACAACTAACGCCATCACCGCAAACCGCGCGCCCGCGCTCAATCCGGTTCCTGGAATCTTTTCGACCATCGAATGCAGCCGCGACTTTTCCACCAGCAGCAGCGCCGTGCCCGCAAAGAGTCCGCTCGCTAGCTGCCCATTTCCTAATCCCGCCAATAACCCCGCCGCCACCACCACTAACGCCGCCATTTCCGTTGTTCCATCCACATCGACACGGCTCGCTGCTAAATAGCCAATCAGGATAAGCCCCACCGCGCCAGTCAATAAAATGCCCGCCGCCCAGACGAATCCAGCCGCCCAAAGTAACCCCGCCAACCCCGCCAACAGCCCCAACATCGTAAACGTCCGCACCCCGCCAAAACGGGCCGCCGGACCCGACGCATGCCCCGACCACTGCCGCTCCATCCCGATCGCCGCGCCCCCCAGCGCCGCGATCAGCAAACTCCAAACGGCCTGTGCGTCAAGCGGCATCCCGCCTTAATTCTGTAACACTTCAAACGAATCCGCCCCGCAAATCTGCTCCACCGTCTTCCGGAACTCCCGGTCCGGGCGCACCTTCTGCATCACATCCAGCGTTGCCGAAAAGTCCCGCGGCGCCTCCAATCGCAGCCGAACCTGCGCGTTGCCGGGCTTGCGCTCAAACAGTTCGTGCAATTCCGCCACCGGGTCGTGCCCGTTCTCCTGTAACTGCACCCGAATCGCAATCAACGACGCCAGCGGCACGCGAGTATTGACCAACGGAATCAACTCTTTAATCCGCAATCGCGGCGCCGCGCCCTCATCCGGCATCACCGTCGCCACAATCAGGCAGGCGTTATCGTCGATCAAGCACGGCCCCAAATCGTCGATCAAATGCTCGTTGTCGCGGCCGTTGAAAATCATCGCCTCCAACACGCCCTTGTGGTCTTCCACACCCAGCGTCACGTAGGCTTTTCCTTCCTTCGAACGCCGCTTCTGAATGCCGGTCAAAATCCCGCAAAGCTTCACTTCGAAGTTCCGTGGCAACTCGCCCAACTGATCGGTCTCATGCGTCCGCAAGTCGGCGATCCGGTCCTCAAAATCGTCCAGCGGATGGCCCGTGACGTAAAAACCAATCATCTCCTTCTCGCCCTGCAAAGCCTGCATCCGCTTCCAATCCGGCACCTTCGGCAGGTCTTCCTGCGTCTCTTCCGCGCCGCCAAACATGTCGCCGAACAGTCCGCCCTGCCCGGACGCTTTGTCCCGCCGCACCTTCTGCCCATGCTCCATCGCCCGGTCAATCGCCGCGAATAACTGCGACCGCGTTCCGTCCAATCCGTCCATCGCCCCGGCCTTAATCAACGATTCAATCGCCCGCCGGTTCACCATCGTCGTATCGACCTGCTCGCCGAAATCAAAGAAATTCTTGAACGGCCCGTGCTCCTTACGCGCTGCGATAATCGACTCCACCGCATTCTGCCCCAGATTCTTAATCGCACCCAAACCGAAGCGGATCGCGTCCCCGTCCGGCGAGAACGACAGCAAGCTCTTATTCACGTCCGGCGGCCGAACTTTGATCCCGCGTTCCCGGCACTCATTGATGTACTTGACGACCTTATCCGTGCTCCCCGTTTCCGACGTCAGCAGCGCCGACATAAACTCAATCGAATAATGCGCCTTCAAATACGCCGTGACGTAGGCCATATAGGCATACGCCGCCGAGTGCGACTTGTTAAAGCCGTAGCCCGCAAACTGCGCCATCAGGTCGAAAATCTTATCGGCCTTCTTCAGATTCAGGTTCTTCTTCGCCGCGCCCTCCAGGAAGCGGACCTTCTGTTGTTCCATCTCCGTCGCGCTTTTCTTACCCATCGCGCGCCGCAGAATGTCGGCTTCGCCCAGCGAATAACCCGCCAGCACGTTGGAAATCTGCATCACCTGTTCCTGATAGACGATGACGCCATACGTCTCGGCCAGCAACGGTTCCAGTTGCGGCAGATCGTAAACCACTTCCTTCTTTCCATGCTTGCGCGCAATGAAGTCGTCCACCATGCCGCCCTGAATCGGGCCCGGCCGATACAGCGCGTTCAGCGCGCATAGATCCTCAATCCGCTCCGGTTTGTACCGCCGCAGAATGTCCTGCATCCCGCCCGATTCAAACTGGAAAACGCCCGAAGTATTGCCCTTATGGAAGATCTCGACATATGTGTGTTCATCGTCGAGCGGGATCTCCTCCATTACGATCCGCTTGCCGTGAATGGCCTCAATCAGTTTCAACGCATCATCGACAATTGACAGCGTCGTCAGGCCCAGGAAGTCCATCTTCAACAGGCCCAGCTTTTCCAGTCCGCTCATGTCGTACTGGGTCACAATTTCGTCCTTGTTCGTCTTATACAGAGGAACAAGGTTCTTCAGCGGTTCCGGCGAAATCACCACGCCCGCGGCATGAACGCTCGCGTTCCGCGCCATTCCCTCCAGGCGCTGCGCGACTTCTAAAATGTCGTCGACCTTCGAATCGGCTTTCGCCATCTCCCCGAAGTTCGGCTCCTGCTCAATGGCTTCTTTCAATTTAATATTTAACGTCGGCGGAACGAGCTTCGTCAGCTTGTCCACCTCGCTCAACTTCATCTCCAACACGCGTCCGACGTCCTTGATGGCCGCCTTCGCGCCCAGCGTCCCAAACGTGATGATCTGCGCCACCTGTTCCCGGCCGTACTTCTCAGTGACGTATTGAATCACTTTGCCGCGCCCGCGAGGCTCGAAATCGGTATCGATATCGGGCATGCTGATACGTTCCGGATTCAGGAATCGTTCAAACAGCAAGCCGTACTGCAGCGGATCGATATCGGTGATCTGCATCGCGAAGGAAACCAATGAACCCGCGGCCGACCCGCGGCCCGGCCCCACCGGAATGTTCTGCTCGCGAGCGTAACGAATGAAGTCCCAGACGATCAGGAAGTAGCCGGAGAACTTCATCTGCTGGATCATCTTGATCTCGCGGCTAAGCCGTTCTTCATACTCCGGCATGGCCTGCCGCAATTGTCCGTGCGCCGCCATGTACTCCAGCCGCGGACGGCGCTTTTCAAACCCTTCGCGCACCGCGTATTCAAAGTAGCTGTCAATCGAATGCGCCGGCGGCACGTCGAACTTTGGAAACGGTTCCTTCACCTTCTCCAGCTTTACTTGGCAGCTCATCGCGATCTCGTACGGCGTCACCAGCGATTCCGGGTAGTTGGAGAACAGCTTCTCCATCTCCAGCTTGTTCTTGATATAGAACGCCGGCTTGTCCCACTTCATCCGGTTGGGATCGTTGTACGTTTTGCCGGTGGAGATGCACATGAAGATGTCATGCGCACGCGCATCCGCCTGGCGAAGGTAGTGCGCATCGTTAGTGGCGACCAGCGGAATCTCCATATCCCTCGCCAGCCGCGCCACTTCCGGAATCAGCTTATGATCCTGATCCAGATCGTGATCCTGAATTTCCAAAAAGAAATTCTTAGCGCCGAAAATCTCGCGGTACGTCCCCGCAAGCTGCCGGGCATGGTCGTACTTGTCCTCCAGCAACGCTTCGTTTACGTCGCCGCGCAGGCAGGCCGAAAGGCAGACAATTCCTTTCGAATGACGCTGCAAAAGGTCCTTGTCGACGCGTGGCTTGTAATAAAAGCCGTCCAGATAGCCCGTCGAAACCAGATTGATCAGGTTCCGATACCCGTCCTGATCCTGCGCCAGCAGCACCAGATGGTTATACCGGCCGGCGTGCGCCTTATGGTCGTCCACCACGTACAGTTCGCAGCCCAAAACCGGATGAACACCCTTCGCCTTGGCGGCGTTGTAGAACTCCACGCCCCCAAACAGGTTGCCGTGATCGGTCATCGCGATCGCGGGCATTTGCTCTTTAGCGGCAATATCCATCAACTGCTTGATCTCGCAAGCGCCGTCAAGCAATGAATAATCGGTGTGGCAGTGTAGGTGAACGAAAGGTACGTCTGACATCAAATTTCCGGTCAAGGGATTCCGGGGGGAGGAAACCTCAATTATACTTTTGGAGTCCCTTAGGAGAACGCAATGGATCGAAGAAAACTTCTGTTTACCGGCGCCGCGGCGCTTTCGATTGGTTCCCGGCGCATTCTCGGCGCCAATGACCGGGTGCGGATGGGCGTCATCGGCCTCGGCGGACGCGGCAACGCGCATCTCGGCGGCTATTTGTCTATACCCGCCGCTGCCCAAGTGGCCGCCCTCTGCGATGTCAATCAAGCTGCCCTCGAACGCGCCAATGCCCGCGTGACCAAGGCCGGCCAGGACAAGGCCGTCGAGTTCAGTGACATGAGGAAGCTCTTCGATTCCAAAGACATTGACGCCGTCTCCATGGCCACGCCAAACCACTGGCACGCGCTCGGCGCCATTTGGGCCATGCAGGCCGGCAAAGACACCTATTGCGAGAAGCCCGCCAGCTATAACCCCTTTGAAAGCAAGCAGATGATCGCCGCCGCCCGGAAGTACACCCGAATGTGCCAGATCGGTTCGCAAAGCCGCTCCACACCGCACGTCATGGAAGCGATGCAGGTGCTGAAGGAAGGCGTCATCGGCAAGGTCTACATGGCCAAAGGGCTCTGCTTCAAGCGGCGGAAGTCGATCGGCAAAAAGCCGGACGGACCTGTACCGCCCGGACTCGATTGGGACATGTTTCTCGGACCCGCCCCTATGCGGCCGTTCAACGAACTTCGTTTTGCCTACAACTGGCACTGGTTCTGGGATACCGGCAACGGCGATCTCGGCAACCAGGGCGTCCATCAAATGGATATCGCCCGTTGGGGCATGGGCGTTGCCAACGATCATTCCGGCCTGAAAAGCGTCGTTTCCACTGGCGGCAAATACGCCTACGATGACATGCAGGAGACGCCAAACACTCAACTCTCGTCATTCGATTATGGCGACCGCGAAATCGTCTTCGAAGTCCGCGGCGTTCTGACCGGCGGCGAAGGCACGCTAGGCGCCGGACCGCGCGCGACCAACGCGGTGGGAAACCTGTTCTACGGCGTCGATGGTTGGCTGGAACTCGACGGCAGCGGTTACCGCGTCTACACCGGTGAGGAAAATAACGTCGTCAAGGACGTGAAAGCAGCCCGCGGCGCCGACGGCACCGTCCGGCATATGGAAAACTTCCTGGCTGCCGTTAAGTCCCGTGATTACAAGAGCTTGAACGCTGAAATCGAAATCGGTGCGGCCGCTGCCGATTTCTGCCACTTCGCCAATATCTCCTACCGCGCCGGCAAACGCCTGAACTGGGATGGGGTCAAACATACGTTTGATGACGCGACCGCGAACAAGCTGCTCACGCGCGATTACCGCAAGCCGTACGTGGTTCCCAAAGTCTAATGTAAGGATCCTTACATTAACACTTTAGTTATGTAAGGATAACCTGTTATCCTTACATAAGGCATGCATCCCGCAACGATAAATCGCCGTATTGGAACATGGCTGAACACCAGCGCCTTCGGCGAGACGGTGCGAGCCTACGTTCCCGTTCCGTTGCCATCGGAGCCGCCAGTAGACTTGTCCGGGCTGATCGGGCTATTGGACAAGGCTAATCAGGCGTTGGGACGGATGGACGGGATCGCCTGCGTCCTCCCTGATAAAGCCTTCTATCTGTATATGAACATTCGGAAAGAAGCGTTGATCTCCTCTCAGGTAGAGGGGACGCAGTCTTCGCTGGCTGACTTATTGCTGGTGGAGGGTGACGAGCCTCCGGAGGAATCTCCCATGCCGGATGTCGAAGAGGTGTCCAGCTATCTGGCGGCGATGCAGCATGGACTGACACGCTTGGCCGAAAACTTTCCGCTTTCGCTCCGGCTGATCCGGGAAATGCACGGCGTACTGATGGCGGCCGGTCGTGGCTCGCATCAGAATCCGGGCGAGTTCCGAACCAGCCAAAATTGGATTGGCGGCACCCGGCCGGGGAACGCTCTGTACGTTCCGCCCCCACCGGAGCGGTTGATGGAGTGTCTGGACAATCTGGAGAAGTTTCTCCATCTGGAACGCGATGATCTACCGGTGCTGGTTCAGGCCGGAATGGCCCATGTGCAGTTCGAAACAATCCATCCGTTTCTGGACGGTAACGGCCGTATAGGCCGGCTGCTGATCACGCTCTTTCTCTGCGTGCGCGGCGTGCTGACGGATCCGCTGCTGTATCTCAGCTTGTACATGAAGCAGAATCGGACTCAGTATTATGAACTCTTGCAGAAAGTACGAACCGAGGGCGCGTGGGAAGAATGGTTACGGTTCTTCCTGACGGGTGTAGCGGACACAGCGAACGACGTGGTCTCAACGACCCGCCGGATCATGGCGTTGCGCGAGATGGACCGGAAGAAGGTCGAAAACCTTGGCCGGGCGGCAGTAAATGGAATGCGGCTGTTTGAGTTGCTGGGTCGCCACCCCATTCTGTCGATTCCATTCGCCGCAAGGCGGCTGGAACTGTCGCACCAGACCTGTACGAAACTATTTCTGCACTTGGCGTCGATCGGCATTCTGCACGGAGATGCCCGCCAAAGAGGTCGAATCTTCCGTTACACGGCCTATCTGAGCATCCTCAGCGAAGGGACGGAGCCCATCCGTCCTTAAGCGCCCACTTTCCGTAACCGCGAAACGCGCCCAATCTCCACCCATTCCGCGACTAATATGTCCCCGTTCGCCTCGAAACAAGCCGCATGGGGAGCTACAAACTTGCCCGGACTAAACGCACCGCGATCCTGCGTGCGAATGCCCTCATACGTCTTGCCATCCGGCTGCATCCCATCGCCCAAAACCACAATCGGCTTATTCCGCTGATCGTAAACTGTAACCACGGCCTTCAAATCCGGCATCAACATTAGTCCGCCGCGGAAATCGAACGTACTCGGCCACCTGACGCCGTCCTTGATCGAATGCTGTGGCCGCCCATCCAGCGAAAAATATTGGACGCGGCTGTTCGCCCCGCGCTCCCCAATCATCAACATGGGCGCCCCGTTGCGAGTATCAATCCCCACCGCGTGCGGCCAAATCGTTGACCCCGCCGCCGTCTCCACCTTCGGGTCCCGATCCATCAGCGCCCGCGATCCGCCAAACGTGCGGATGTAATTGGTATTGGCGTCGTAATGGTGAATGTAGAACTTGCCATACCCATCGGCGACAAAGAAATCTCCATTCGGTGCAACCGCCAGCGTCGACGGCTTATACTCGCTAGCCTTCGTATAAAGCCCCGACATCACCGGTGCATGCAACGCCCACAACACCTCGCCATCCAGCGTCGTTTTCCGGACAAACCCCTTCACGTTGTCGCAGATATACAGGAACTCCCGCGCCCCTTCCTTCCGGATCACCAGCCCGTGCGCGCCCCCGCGCATGTCCGCCCCCCACGACTTAACAAACTTACCCGAGGGCTCAAAAATCGCAATCGCATCCGATGACTCGCTCGTCTTGTGAACCGTGTGGGCGACAATAATCCGCTCCTGCGCATCGACAACAATCCCGTGCGTATTCCCAAACTTCAGCTTCTCCGGCAACTGCAGGAAGTCATGCGAAATCTCATACGTATGCTCACCGTGACCGGTGAGAGGCTTCTTTTCCTGCCCCTTAGCGGCGGTCACAAGAAACGGAGTGGCATGCAGCAGTTCACGGCGAGTCATTCCCCTACTCTATACCCGCCCCGCAACCTCACTATCCGGGCGGAGAACTCGGCCCATAGCACCACAAACTTCCCCGCGACCATTCACCGCCAAAATGCATCTATAAATTCGACAACAAACGATCTCTGCCGCCAAGAATTTTCTATGAGCTCCCTCTTTACGCCGGCCATTGCCGGAGCGCTCTCTCTGCCCAATCGCATCGTCATGGCGCCCATGACGCGCTCCCGCGCCGTTGACGCCGGCGCCCCGAATGAACTGCACGGCATGTACTACGGTCAGCGCGCCTCCGCCGGACTCATCATCACCGAAGGTGTGGCTACCTCAGCCGATGGGCTTGGCTACGCCCGCACCCCGTCAATCCACACTCCCGAACAGGTAGCCGCCTGGCGGAAAGTCACCGAATCCGTGCACGCCAACGGCGGCCGCATCGCCATCCAGCTCATGCACGTCGGCCGCATCGCGCATCCCGATAATCAACCTGCTGGAGCGCGCATCGTCGCTCCCTCGCCCGTCGCCGCCAAGGGAAACATGTGGACCGACGCAAATGGCATGCAGCCCATGCCCATCCCGGAAGAGCTCACGCTGGAAGGCATCCGCGCGACCATTGAACAGTACGGCCAAGCCACCCGCAACGCCCGCGACGCCGGTTTCGACGGCGTCGAACTTCACTCCGCAAACGGCTATTTGCCCAACCAGTTCCTCAGCCCCAATACCAATCGGCGGACGGACGAATACGGCGGTTCGCCTGAGAACCGAATCCGCTTCGTCCTGGAAGTTTTCGACGCCATGGCCGCCGCCTGGGACGCCGCGCATATCGGCGTCCGTATCAGCCCCGCCGGCGCCTTCAACGACATTTCCGACCCCGACGCGGCCATCACCTACCCGCTTCTCGCCGCGGAACTCGCCAAACGCAATGCCGCCTGGCTGCACATCGTCAAACCGCATGCTCCCCATTTCAACCACTGGGCCGCAATCCGCGCGAACTTCCCCGGAACGGTAATCGTAAACTCCGGCCTGACGCAGGAAACCGGCGCCCAACTCATCGAATCGAAGGAAGCCGATCTCGTCTCCTACGGCGCCAACTACATCTCGAACCCCGACCTCGTCGAACGCTTCCAAAACAACTGGCCCCTGGTTGCCCCGGACCCGTCGACCTTCTACACCCCTGGAGCGAAGGGCTATTCGGATTACCCGGCGTACGTCGGTTAACCCGAGCCACCAGCAACCTGCCTTCGCTAAAGTGCAGGCCGTCCACTCGGGAGCAGATTCCAGCAGTTCTTGAATTCCCAGCTAATAGCCTCGATGCACCTGTCGCTCCTGCCGTGGAGTTCGGTAAGTCTGATGCGCATCTTGTTTGGCGGGCCATGCTCCGCCAGCGCCAGAGTGCCCTGATCTCACCGCCTCCCTACACTATTGCCGTTACCACGTCCGCCCGGTGGATCGATGCAATCGAAGCCGCTTGTTCCGAGCCCGATCCGGCGGTTTCCAACCGGCGGATCACGAGGTTGCACTACCTGCTCTCTGAGGAGTTAGCCGGTGCACTCGGCCGCGAAGGCGGGCCGAACTTCCATTCCTGGGCCGTTTGGGGCTCACGAAAAGCCGGCGTAACCATCCGGCAGGAAGACATTGATGACGCGATCCACAACGCAACTCGACGGAGGGCGTTACCGGGAGCGTGATCGGGGCGGCGACAGGAGCCTTCGCGAGGAACTGGCTCCCCTGGGTGCCGGACTACATTGCGGCGGCCGTCGGGGCAGGCATCGGGGCGGTCATCTGCGGCTGTACCGGAAAGCAAATCGCAATTTGGAGCCGGCGCCGGGCGGCGGAACTTGTACTGGAGGGCAACCGGACCGTCATTCAAGACATCGGAAAGCAATCGGCACGGTTCCTGGAATTGCTCCAAAATGGAGCTACAAATGAGCACCGCGCCGCAAAGGACAGCGTGGATCCTTCCGCCATCGGCCTCCGTTGCCCCAACAGTCGGTTGTGCAACCATCCGGCGCCCTTTCCGTTTGCTGGCGCTTTGGCGGCGCCGAACCAAATCCTCCTGACGGACCTGTGCCAAACGATTCTGTACCGTCGGCTACCCCAGTTCGAACGAGCCATTGGTCCGACACTCACCGCAGTGAAGGCCCATCAGATTCCGAAGGAGTACAGCCGTGACGAAGTGGAAGAACACCCTCGCCGCGTCGGCGCTAGTGAACGCGCCCAGGATAGTCTGGGTATCCGTCCGGAGGCCAAATAGTCGAAAGGAAGCGGCACTCAAGCCCTTGACGAATGCGACGGCATTGAACCTGAGCGCAATTCGTCGTGGTTCAACCAATTGGCCAGAAACAGCCCGGCAATGACAAAGGCCGGACCGGCAATGGTCAGCACCCAGTTGAGGCGCACTTCCGGCGAAATGGGCCGCGACATCGAAACAACCCAATAGACATAAAGCAACCCGGCGCCACCGTAAAGCACCGCTTCCATCCACTCCCACCGCCAGGCCACGATGAGAGCCCCAATCAAAACAAAGGAAGGAATCAGATGCATTGCCAGCGCTTGCGCGGTCTGCCAGAAACCCAGTTGATGGTCGAAAACATCAAGCGCAAAAAGACTCAATAAAACGACAAAAGCGAGCGAAGGAGAGCGCGGCGCCCAATATAGAACTCGCTCGGAAAAGTGAGACATGTTGCCTCCCGCCCCAATCTTACTCGTGAATCTTCGCTAATATCAGGCTTTTCAGGCCGAGAACCGGCGTTAACGCCGCAATTTCCCGAAGCAATTCTGGATGCAACTCCGCGACCTTCAGCAATGACTTCGCCGCTCCACTGGGCGTCCGGCGCCCTTGTTCCCACTGCTCTAAAGTCCGTTTCGATACTCCCAACAATTTGGCGAATTGCGCTTGCGTGAGGCCAGATTTCAAACGCGCCTGCACAATGGGCGAAGTTGGTTCAACGGAAACCCGCCTGCCGCCGCCGGCCTTGATTTCCTTTACTCCCTCCAACACCTCCTCCCAGACATCGCGGCCGGCCTCGAGTTCGGAGAGCGCCGTCCCCGTGAGTTTCTTAGTCATTTTGAAACGCCTCCTTCAACTGCTTCAGTAAGTTCGCGCGAATGTTTTCCTGCTTCGTCTTGGCATACACCGTCAGTAGCCAGATCTCATTCGGCTCAAGACGCCGGAAGTAGATGACCCGTAACCCGCCACGTTTCACGGCGCCATCGAAGCTTTTGAACTCCGCCCGAGCCTGGAACGACCGCGCTAGCCTCCGGATTCCGCATCAGAAATCCCTGCAGTTCGGCGTACACTTCATCGTCGAGGTAGAAGGCGCGAACGCGATCAAACAACGACGATTCGATAAAGACGAAGACGGTTCTATGCTACGCCCCTGGCGTATCGATGTCAAACTGCGGTTCCAACTTTTGCCGATTCCACTCATGGTCCGCCGCTGCGCGACCCAAAGGCCACTGACCGACGAAATCGGCGAGGACAATCTTAACCGTCGGCGAAGACCTTCCCTGCGTCCCGTCCCCAACCGTGGCGAAAAACTGCGCAAAAATAGATGAACTCATGCGCTACGACTTCGCTCTCTTCCGGAAATTTCACACCGCGCCGGAGGTCTTCTCGACGCCATTCTTCGCGTCTGAGCTCGCGATGTTCGGCAAGTCGAAGTCTCCTAGCGGTCCTATTCTCCAACGAATTCGCCATCTTAATCGGCCGCCTGATCGGGTTCAGAATCTTCCTCGTCAAATCCACCCCCATCGGATGGCGCCGTGGACCGTATATGCAAGTCACTGTCCCTGTACAGTGATGGCGGAATTCGATATAACAGGAGCTACTATGCCCGAATCCCGACGAAAATTTCTACAAGGCGGCGCGCAAGCGGTATCCGCGGCGGCGCTGGCTAAACAAGTCCTGGCGCAGACATCGTCCGCGTCGGCCACAGGTCTGCCGACCAGGGTTCTGGGGCGAACCGGTCAGCGCGTGTCCATCCTTTGCCTGGGTGGGTGGCACATCGGCTCCGTGAAGGACGATAACGAAGCCATTCGCATCATGCACGCGGCGATCGATGAAGGCTTGACCTTCTTCGACAATGCCTGGGACTATCACGACGGCCATTCTGAAGAGGTGATGGGCAAGGCGCTCGTTGGCGGGAAGCGCCAGAAGGTCTTCCTGATGACGAAGAACTGCGAGCGCGACTACGCCGGGTCTATGAAGAATCTGGATGATTCGTTGCGCCGTTTGAAGACAGACCACCTGGATCTATGGCAGTTCCACGAAATGGTCTATGACAACGATCCCGACTGGGTATTCGACAAGGGCGGATTGAAGGCGGCCCTGGAGGCGAAGAAGGCGGGCAAAGTCCGGCACATCGGATTCACCGGCCACAAGGATCCGCGCATTCATTTGAAGATGCTCGCCAAGCCCTACGATTGGGACTCGGCGCAGATGCCGATCAATCTGCTCGACCGCTATTACCGGAGCTTCCAGCAGGAAGTGGTGCCGGTGTGTTTAAAGAAAAACGTGGGCGTGATTGGCATGAAGGGATTGGCGGGCGGTGGCGCCGAGGGACGTTTGATTGAGAAGTTGGGAATGACGGCCGTGGATTGTTACCGTTACTGCCTCAGCCTGCCGGTGACGACACAGGTGGTGGGCATTACGTCGATGGCACAATTGAAGGCCGATGTAGAGATGGCACGCAATTTCAAGCCGCTGGCCGTGACCGAGCGGGATGCGCTCTTAAGCAAAGTGCGCGACGAGGCAAGTGACGGGCGGCACGAGCTGTTCAAATCGGCGAAGACCTACGACGGTCCGCACCACCGAAAGCAGCATGGCTTTGACGTTGGTTAAGTGGCTTCTGTTGGCGGCGCTGCCATTGGCGGCGCAGGACGGATTTGTTTCGCTTTTTGACGGAAAAACGCTGAACGGCTGGTTCATCGTGAACAAGATGGGGCCGGGATTTCTGGTGCGCGATGGAATGATCGTGTGTCCGTTTGAAGGCGGACAGAAACTGATGACGGAGAAGGAGTACGCCAACTTCGTTCTGCGCCTGGAATACAAGCTGGAAGCGGACTCGAACAACGGCATCGGCATTCGCGCGCCCCGGGACGGGCAGACCTCCGTGCATGGGATGGAAATCCAAATACTCGACCAGACCGGCCCAAAGTTTAAGACGGTGAAACTAAAGCCGGAGCAGTATCACGGCTCGATTTACGACGTTTGGCCGGCGCGGACGGGGTTCCTGAAACCGCCCGGCGAGTGGAACGAACAAGAGATACGGGCCGAGGGCCGCCGCATCACGATTCGTCAGAACGGCGTCGTAATTCTCGATGCTAATCTGGACGATGTGAAAGAACCGGAGGTGTTGAAGAAGCATCCGGGCGTGTTGCGGAAATCCGGCCACATCGTGCTACTGGGTCACCAGGCCTATGTAGAATTTCGCAATCTGCGAATCAAAGAGCTGCCTTAACCGCGGCCGACATCGGGTGATCGGCAAGCGCTTCGATGACGCTGAGCCGGTCCGCGGCGGGACGGTTCTGGCTGACCTTCGATTTACCTTCCAGGCGCTCGATTGGGATCTCAATTCCGGTGATGGCGTTCAGAAGCTTGTCGATGTATTCGGGCGGAGCATCGTGGATAGACCACGGCTCGGTCCTCTGCCCTTCAAAGTGCGCCGTAAGATCCGCCACGATCTTCAGCAAACGAGCCGTATCTGTGAAGGTCCGGATTGAACCGTGGGCATGGACGGCAACATAATTCCACGTGGGAACCACGCGCGGATCGGATTTTTTGGTCGCGTAGTTTGAAGGCGAGATGTAGTGCTGCGGGCCATGGAAGATAACCAGAGCAGGCCCTTCGGCGACGGGATTAGCGCGAGCGACGTGGCCGCGAAGTACACCGTCCTCAAGCAGAAACGGAATGTGGTTCGCGGAAAGCCCGTCAGCGGTAGTCGTCACCAATGTCCCGAGCGGAAACTCGCGGATGAGGGCGTGGAGAACCTCGGGGCGGTCTTCCCGGAAGTGCGCCGGCGTGTACATACTTATTTATAAACAACCATGGACGTCCCGATGGGACCGGCGAATCGTCACGCCTTCGTAAAAATCGAACTGCTCAACGTGCTGGTGCTATCGGCGAACGTTTCCTGCTCGATGCCCATGGATCGCAAAATGCTCAAATACATGTTCGCCATCCGCGAGTCGCCCTTCCGGAAATAGGCGCCATGCTTCAAGCCCATGTTGGCGCCGCCCGCGATCAGCGTGGGGATGTTGAGCGGATTGTGCGTCGTGCTGGCGCCGCTGCCGAAAAGAACGATGCTGTTATCCAGCACGCTGCCGTTTCGGTCCTGATAGACCGTGAGTTGCTTCAGGAAATGGGCGATCTGCTCGCTGAGGAACAGGTCGTATTTGGCGAACTGCAACTGGCCTTCCTTATCAGTGGCGTGTGAGAGATTGTGGTGCGTCTTCGATAAGCCCAGCTTCAGCGGAAACGTATCGCTGATGCCCATGCCGTCTTCGCGATTGAGCATGAACGCCACGGAGCGCGTGATGTCGGCGTCGAACGCCAAGGCAATCAGGTCGAACATGTTGCGGTAGTATTCGGCAGGTTCGCCTTCAGAATTCGCGTCCAGATTTAAATGGCTGTATTCTTGCTTCTTGAGCGGTACATCGATCCACTTTTCGGACGCAATCAACCGCGATTCCACTTCATTCAGCGACGTCAGATACTGATCCATCCGCTCGCGGTCCGACTTGCCCAACTGCTGATCCAGCGAACGGGCGCTGGCCGCCACCGCGTCCACCAGCTTAATGCGCCGTTGCAGCTTTTCCCGCTCCGACTGGAGCGACGACCGGTCACCGCGGAAGAGCCGGTTAAAGATGCGGCGCGGGTTGTTCTCCGCAGGAATCGGGCGGCCTTCCAGGCTGTAGGAAATCGTCCCGGTGCGCGAAAGAAAACCGGTTCCGGCATCTATCGAAAGGATCAGCGACGGCTGGCGGCAATACTGTTTGGTATTGAGTGCAATGACCTGATCCAGCCCGGCGGTATTGTAAGTCCCCGGCTTCGGATTGTGCAGCGGCGCGCCCGTCAGCCACATGTCGGAACAGGTGTGCGGATCCGCCTTGGGACCGCTGGGATGGTGCATGCCGCCCATAAAGCTGAGCTGTTTGCGGAAGGGGGACAGCGGCTCAGTGGACTTGCTGAAAACGAACTCGCCGTTGCTCTCGGCAGTGGGGAACCAATGCCAATCGCTGATTCCGTGCTCGGTCTTCGGCAACGACATGCCGTTGGCGGTGTAAATAGCGCAAAAACGGCGTGGAGCTTTCTCGGTGACGGTCGCACCCATGGCGTCAAGCGCCGGCAGCGCCAGTGAAACACCGCCTATCCCTTTCAGGAAGGCGCGGCGATCAATATGAAACGAGTTGGGCATAATTGGCTCTGAATGGATTTTACTATTTTTCGAGGAACAGTTTACTGGCGGTGATGTACCGGATCATGTCCTGCATGCGGTAACCAGTGGGTTTCAGCTTCTGGCTGTCCTGCTTCAGGAAGTTCAGCTCGTTGTAAGTGAGATTTCGACCGGTGGCGTACGTTGCCAAATGCTTCAGGAAACTGAAGGCCACCTGGTCGATGCGATCCTGGGCGAGATACCGCTTCAGGTCGTGAATTCCATTGACTTCGGTGTTGTCCGGCAGCTTTGATCGGGCGTCAGCGGGTTGCGTTTTCAGACGGCCCCCGGCGTCGAACTCTTCCATCGCAACGCCCCATGGGTCGATCTTCAAGTGGCATTGGACGCAGCCCGGTTGATTGCGATGCTGTTCGATACGCTGCCGCAGCGTCAGCTTTTCCGATGTGTCTTCCTTGAGCGCGGGCACATTGGGCGGCGGATCGGCGGGCGGTTCGGCGACGATCTTTCGCGCCAGCCACGCGCCGCGTTTCACCGGATTCGATTCCCGTCCGTCGGAGAGCCCGGCCATAATGGCGGCCTGGGTAAGGACGCCGCCGAGTTCAGGCCGCTGACGCGGAATGGCCACAAACTGGAAGCCGCTCTCGGGCTTGCCGGTGAGGTCGTAATAGTCGGCAACGGTCTCGTTGGCCACGATGAAATCGGAGGAGATCAGGTTGCTGGCAGGCAAGTTTTTGAGAATCAGATAATCGACAAATTGAACGGGCTCCAGCCGGAGTTGCGTGCGCGCGTCGCGGGTCATCTTCGGGTAGCGTTTGCGGTCCGGTTCCAGAACCTGGAACTTGTCCAGGCTCAGCCATTGCGCGGCGAATTCGTTGATGAAGCGGGAGAACTTCGGATCGGCGATCAGCCGTCCGGCCTCCGTATCGACCTGCGTCCGCAGCGTCCCGGCGGCGGCCAGCTTCAGCGTCGCCGCATCGGGAGGACCGTTCCACAGAAAGTAGGAGAGCTTGGAAGCGAGTTCGTAATTGTCGACGGGCTCAGCGGCGGGTGTCTTGCTGTTCTCGATGAGGAACAGAAACTGCGGCGATGTCAGGATCACTTGCAGCGCGTCCTTAATGCTTTCCTGGAAGCCACGCTTGGCCGCGAACGACTTCTGATAGACGGCCATTAGCGCTGCCTCTTCCGCAACGGAGACGGGCTGGCGGTAGGCGCGCGTGGCGAATCCCTTAATGATCTCGCGGGCGGACGTGGAATTGCCGAAAATGCTCCGGTGTGAGGGTGGAGGCCATTGTTCGTAGAACGGCCCTTCAAACTCGATGGAGCGAATGAGCATGCGCGGCATGTCGCGACCGTCAGTGTACTCGCTGCGGGCGGCGATTTCGCGAACTCCCGCGAGATAGTTCACATTGTCTTTTTCAACGTCGGGACTGGGGAAATTGCGGATCGCGCCTTCAAAAATGAAACGCGTCGGCTTCGTATCCGTGACAGTTTGCGGCGGGCCAACCGGCGCAAAGGTGCTGCCGCAATCGCGGCGCAGGCCAAGCTGTACGCCCAGCCGCGGCGAACGCTTTTCGAACGCCAGGAACTGCCGGGCCGCCGGATGGCTATCGGCGAGCGCCGTGAACGCGATGCGGTCGATGCTCTGCATTCCCGAATGCGAAAAGCGAACCGGCAACTCGCCGGCTTCAAGCCTTACGGCCAGGAATGCCGGCTGGAGCGTTCCGGTGAACTGGCGGTCGCCAAGCGTAAGAGTAATATCCTGCGGCCTCTCCGGTGGCGGTTTGACAAATTTCCGGCCGGGCTCCAACAGCGCTTGCAGTTCCGCTTCGTCGAGCGCGCGGCGGTAGATGCGGACTTCATCCACTTCGCCCCGGAACTGCACCGCGCCGGGAACGCGGCCGAGGAGCAGATCTAATTTCGGGTTGTCCAAACTCGCGCTGCCAATGTCGCCCCGGCCAACCGGATAGCCATCCACAAAGAGGACCGTCTCTCCTTTTCCACGCCGGACGACGGCCGCTACGTGCTGCCACTGATTGGCGCGAATCGAGCCGGGCGCCGAAGTGACCGTGCCATTCGATTGCCCATCGGCCTTAGTGGTGACCAGCCGCAGTCCACCCCTGTTTTCGGGCAAATCCAGATACCAGCCGTGCTTCCCTTCGTAGCCGCCGAGCGCGACGATACCGCCTCGCCGGTCCTGCCGCGGCTGGATCCAGGCGGCGACGGTGAAGTCGCCGTCTCCGACATTCATCGCGTCCGCGCGGGGAATTGCCACTCCGTCACTGGCGGCGTTAACCGCGACCGACTTGCCGAAGGGCGAATCGACGAACTTCGCCTGTCCTTCCAGCATGCCGGCAACAGCGCCATTCAGGGGCCAATAGCCGCCGAGGCCTTCACTCAGGCGACTCGAGTCCGGAGCGACAGGCGGCGGGAGCTTGGCCGCGGCCTGGATATCCACTTGATAGATGCCGGCCTTTCGAATGGTCACGTTTTGCGGAGTCTTCGGATTTTGGACAATCACGGCGTCACCCGATTGCAGGGGTGTTTCTTTATCGAGCAGCAGGCCGTCATTGTATTTGGCGGCGGTCACGGTGACGCGGAATCGTCCGTTGTCGGGCAGTTCCCGCAGCGAGATTTTGAAGTTCGCCTTTGGCCCGTAGGTGCCATCGTTATTGAAGATTTCGTCGTTAGGAATGGCTGGGCGCAGCAGCAATCCCTCGGGCACGGCGCCGTAGGCATTGCCCTTGGGATAGCCGCCATTGCCGCGCATACAGGCGAACACCGAGTGATAAATGCTGTCGTAGTCGCGCCAGCCGCGGACGGTGTCGTTCCCGGCGTAGCCTTCAATGAAGCGGTACTTGGTCCGCATGAAGAAGGGCTCGAAGGGGAACGGCTTGGTTGGCGTCAATTGCGTTACCAGGAGGTCTTTGTTGTCGAGCAGGAGGCTGTTTGCGCCCAGCACGAGGGGCTCGGGGAACGGCGCCGGGTTGACGGAGGCTCCCAGGTCGACGCGAAAATTCTGAATGGACGGCTTGGACTTCGGATCGACGATGGAACGATTCAGCGCCTCTTCGGCGATCTCCATGTAGGCCTCCATCAGCAGGGGCGAAAGCTGGAGCGTGTCCTTGTTGTTGACGAAGCCATCCTTGGAGACGGCATCCGGCGGAAGCGCTTCGGTCAGATCGTCGTCTAACTGGAGCAGTTCGCGCAGAGTGTTCCGGTATTGCGAGACCGTCAACCGCCGCACGTTGCCGTTCTTCGGCGACGGACGCAAACGGGCGACATCCAGGGCCCGTGTGATCCATTCGGCCACCTGCTGGCGTTCCGCTGCCGCTGGCTGCGGCATGCCTTTGGGCGGCATGGACCCGTCGCCGACGCGATGGCGGATGGCTTCCCACAGCTTTAGGTGGCGATCGTCGAGGTTCGCGTCAAGCTGATCCAGGCGCACCCCGGCGGTCTGGTTGTCGGCGTTGTGACAGTTCATGCAGTTCTTCGCTAAGAACGGCTTGATTTGCTGTTCGAACGACGGCTGCAGCGCCATTTGGGCCCCATAAACAGGCAATAGGCGAATGGTCCACGCGACTCCGGCAAGGGAGAGAAGCGCGAACCCGCAGGCGGTCTGGCGTCGCCGCCAAAAGTTCCTTGAGAGCATAGAATTCCAAGCGCGACAGTCCCTGACCGGGTGGCGCCCGGCTCAACTGCTACGCGCTTACATGTTATCACCGGCGGTTGCTAGACTCGGGTAAACGGGCGGGTTTGCGATGCTTCCAATTCTTAGCGCGATCGCGCGGTCCGGGCTGGCCAGCCACGGGACCGGAATGGTAACGTTTCTCTGTACGGTGGTTCTGCCGGTGAACGCGTGGCGATGTTCAGCTACAACTATTTCTTCCTGCCGCCTGGTGGACAATTCACGATTGCCGAGCCGCAGAACTGGATGGCCTTGTTTGCGTTTCTGG
>Ga0105046_10002562_pt1 | contig 28721 bp, 19 predicted proteins | sample MAT03_FD_78385 | JGI IMG/M metagenome (GOLD analysis project Ga0105046, IMG submission 78385) | Freshwater microbial communities from Lake Fryxell liftoff mats and glacier meltwater in Antarctica - MAT-03 (megahit assembly) | ecosystem: Environmental > Aquatic > Freshwater > Ice > Liftoff... | reverse complement strand
TGGTGGCCCCCCGCGCGAGCGCTACGACATGCGAGTCCGGACAATCGTGCCCGGCCCGCAAGAGAACCTTGCGGACCTTGGCACTGAGTTGCTCGTTATCGCTGACCACGTACGTTTGCATGGATTACCTCACGAACAGCAAGCCTGGGGGCGAAGTGGGATCGCTCGCAGCAGGCTCTAGCAGCAGTCTCTGGTGGATGTTCCGGCAAAGGCCCTCTCCGTTCGGGAGAGAACCCGATCCTTCCGCGGCCTTGGCGCCGGCGATGCGTTTACCCCAGGGAGTTTGAACTGGAAGTGAAAACGCAGGCACTCCGCCCGAGGACTCGCAAGTGAGCAGCCAGGGGCGGCATCCTAAGTTCTTTCAAATTCCCAATATAGTCCCCCAGCACCCTACGCTCCATCCTCCCAGCAAAAAATCCCCCGACCGGGACCAGAAAATACAACGGGAATGTCCGACTGCAACGACCCCCACCCTCAGCCGGGGGGCAGGCCGGCTCACAATCTGTGATCTGAGGGAACCCATCAGGGGGAAGAACTGAGAAGGATTCGTGCGAAGAGTGATTGGGAATTCGGGTTCGCCACGAGGAAGCGTGGAACGGAATGTAAGCCACGGGGGGGGGGCCAGACAGGGCCACCGGCGGCTAGCGCCATGCCGCTCAGATGCGAGGCAATAGCGCTTCATGTGAGCGGCACGGCGCTAGCCGCCGGTAGTACACGAGTGGAGTATCCATGCGAATTCGGCTTTCGACGGGTCAGGTTTGCTGGAATTGTGAGGACATAAGCCACGGGGGTGCACAGGCAGGGCCACCGGCGGCTAGCGCCATGCCGCTCAGTTGCGAGGCCAAGTCTGCTGGAATTGTGAGGACGCAAGCCACGGGGATGCCAGGCATGGCCACCGGCGGCTAGCGTCATGCCGCTCAGTTGCGAGGCCTTTCCCTTGCGTGCCTCTCCTGGCGGGAGTAGCTTTCAGAGGGGGGCCTCGACCCCGGCCCATGGATTTGCCAAGCCCTGAAATGTCGTCCGTTCCTCGGCGTGTCTGACCGCAAATCGTCTAGATAACTTCCGTGTTCTGTTGGAGTAACTCGCGAGAGGGATTGCGAGTTGTTCACCTGTCTTCTCGCGCATTCATGCTCGAGGGGCTGGCCTCAGGAGTGTGTGATCATGCGGAAGCGTCCTTTGTCGGACTGGAAGCTCTGGGCCCTGCTGCTGTTCTGTCTCGTGCTGTTTCCCTGGTCGGATCGGGTCAGTCTGCCGGCCGACGAAGGGAGCCGCAAGAACGACCTGAAGCAGATCGAAACGCCCGAGGCGCGGCTGAACCGCGCGCTGGCGCGGCCCGCCCGCTTCGAGTTCGTCGAGGCGCCGCTGACCGATGTTCTGGAATACCTGAAGGACGAGTACCAGATCCCGATCACGCTGGACAAGCGAGGCCTGGAAAACGAAGGGATTGATAGCGCCACGCCCATCACCATGAACCTGTCGGGCGTCTCGCTGCGAGCCGGCCTGGAGTCGATCCTCGAACCGCTGGGGCTCGCTTGGGCGGTCCGCAAAGAAATGCTGACGATCAGCACCCAGGTCCGCATTGATGAATGGCTAGAGACCCGGATCTACGATGTCCGCGACCTGCTGCTGAGCGATGGCGAACCCTTTGTCGACGAGTCGAGCTACGACTACGACTCGCTGTACGAGGTGCTGCTGTTATGCCTTCCCTTGCAGAACTTCGACGACGGCCAGGTGGGCGGATTTGCCGAGTTTCACGGGATGATCGTCGTCTCGCAGCCGCAATATGTGCTGCGCGAGATCGAGCAGATTCTGCAGCAACTGCGTCAAGTTCGCCGACAGCAGCAGGCCATGGCTGCCCAGCGGTCGACAGGCGACTCGCCGTCCGCCGATCCGTGGCTGGTGCGGGTCTATCCGCTGCCGCGACTTGAACCTGAAGGAGAACGGCTCGAGAATTCCAGTCAGGGATCCGCCCTGAGTAAGCCTGCGGGAGACTCCGGCGTGGCGGAGATTGTCCGCAGCGCTCAGGCCAAGGCCCAGTCGAGCTATTCCAAGGAGCTGGTAGGGCTGCTTCCGCGCATGATCGCCCCGGAGAGCTGGAGCAAGAGTCCCGCGGAAATCCGTTCCGTGGCGAACACCTTGGTCGTGAACCAGCGGCTGAGCGTCCATCGCAAGCTGAAGCGGCTGCTCGATCGGCTGGACTCGGTTTCGATGTCGCAGCGAAACCTGTTTCTGGAGGACGCGCGATCCTTCGTCGGCGGGGGGTTCTTTCAGATTCCCGTCGGCGCTGTGGCAGCTCCTGCCCAAGACCAGGCGCCGCGAGTCGTCGCGGCGGTAGCGCCCGCTGCCGAGCAGCCGCAGCCTGCCCTGCGCATTCAAGCGGCCCCCTGGGCGCGTGTCGCCACCACCACTCGACCCGCCACGGAGCTGACACGGCGCCGCAAGACCGAGCTGGCGATCCGTCAGGCACTGGGCCGGCCTGCCGCTCTGGAAGTGCTGGAAACGCCGCTCGAAGAGGTCCTGGCCTTTCTGTCGAAGCGCTACGCGGTGCCGATCGTGCTGGACTATCCGTCGCTGGAAAACGATGGCGTCGACCCGCACGTTCCCGTGACAAGCGACGTGTCGAACGTACGGCTTTCCAATCTGCTCGACCTGACACTCGACGGGCTGAACTGCGGTTGGCTGATTCGGGATCAGGCCGTGGTGGTCACGTCTCAGTCTGTGGCTCGATCCACGCTGCTCACCCGTGCGTACCCGGTGGGCGAAATGCTGAAGCGTGATGGCGAGTCCTTCCCTCCGCACGATGCGGACGTCGCTTCACTGGAACACCTTGTCCGCAGTTCGGTGGACCCGGAGTCGTGGCATCCACGCGGAGGCATGGCCGATCTGGCGGTCGTGGACGACGTGCTGCTGGTCTCGCAGTCGCACGCGTCGCACGAGGAGATCGAGCGGCTGCTGGCCGATGTGTCGCGTCGCCAAAACGCTCGCCCGCGCACGACTCACGCGGCCGATCCGCTGGCCATGAGCGTTCGAACGTACTCCTTGGCTCAACTCGATCCCGCCGGCATGAACCTGAATCTGGCCGCGTCGCCTGGCTGGGTGCTGAACAATCTGCAATGGGGCGAAGAGGCCGCGCCCGAAGGAGTCCCCTCGTCGGCCCAGCGGCTGCATGCGGCTCGCCTGGACGCCGGGCGTTACGACCGTTTGCTCGAACGCAGACTGGCGTTTGCTCAACAGCTTGCGCTGGCGCTTCCCGAGCTGGTCGCGCCCCGCAGTTGGAAGTCGGGCGGCGGATTGGGAGAAGCGGCGGGGCTACCGGGCGTGCTGGTCGTTTTGCAAAGCTCAGCGGTACACGCCCAGCTTCGCGAGCAGTTCCGTAAGTGGGAGCACGACCTGAATCCGTTTGCCGATGAACGAGCCTTGGGGGGAGGCTTCTTCTTTCAGATCGCAGCCCAGGCGCAGCAGCAAGCGGCACCCGAGACGCCCAAGGCGGTCGAAGGGACTGGACCTGCCTTGTCACCGCCAGCAGCCAATCCGGCGGTCAATCCGGGAGCGGAGGCGGAACTGCCGACTACCAGGCGAAACGCCGCGGCGCAAGCGCGTTTGAAGGGACTGCTGGAGAAGAAGGCCGGCTTTAAGCTGGAAGAGAAGCCTCTGGCTGAAGTCTTGGAGCTGCTCGAATCGAAGCACGGGTTGCCCCTGAAGATGGACGAGCGAGAGATTCAGGATCACGGACTCTCGCTCGATGTTACGGTCTCGCTGGACTTGAGTGACGCCGCGATCGAGTCGGTGCTGGAGCAGATCCTGGAGCCTTTGCAGCTCGATTGGTACTTCCGCGACGAAACGCTGTGGATCACCAGCGCCTCGTCCACCAAGGTGCTGGTGCGCAAGCTCTACCCGGTGCGCGACCTGCTGTTGCACGACCCCCAGCGCGACGTGGAAGCCGACTCGCGTCCAATGGCCGAGCTTTTGATGATGTCGGTTGCCCAGACTTCCTGGCAGGTGACCGGGGGTCAGGCCAGCGTGAAAGGCCTGGCGGACATGCTGGTCGTCAGCCAATCTCGACGCGGCCATCAGCAGGTGGCCCGCTTCCTGGAGGATCTGCGCCGCGCACGACGATCGGAGCCAGGTAAGTACGAAGTCCCGCTCGACGACCCACTCCTTTCCAAGAGCGTGAAGCTGGAAGTGAAGGGCATGCCTCTCTCGCGTGTCGCTGTCCGCCTGGCCGAGATGGCGGGTGTGCCGGTCGCTCTCGATCGCAAGGGCTTTGAAACCGCCGGTCTCGATCCCGATCAGGCTGTGACGATGCGCGCTTCGGATCTCGAACTGCGCTCGCTCTTGAACCTGATGCTCGAACCGCTGGGGCTCTCGTGGCAGCTCAAGGGAAAATTGATTCTGATCCAGCCCCGCATGATGGCGCCGCACGAGACCCGGATCTACAACGTCCGCCATCTGCTCCGCCCCCGTGCCGATGGCCGCGACTACGACTACGACGCATTGTGCGAAGCGCTGCGCTCGACGGTTGCCGCCGGCGAGTGGAACGAAGGCGGGGGTCAAGGCAGCTTGAATCGCTTTCAAGGCTTGCTGATCGTTTCGCATGAGCCGCGCGTGCATACCGAAATTCGCGAGCTGCTGGAGGAGATCGCCCGACTCACGGACAAGCAGCGCGCCGAGGCCGGCTTGCCCCCTGCGGTCGTCCGCGAGCTGGACGCCGTGCGGGCCCGCCCTGACGACGAGCAGCCGATGACGGTCGTGCTTTATCCGCTCACCCGAACCGCGCAGAACAATCCCGAGAGCCAGGTGCAGACCCTGCTCAATCAGCTCCAGGCGCAGCTTCAGGGGCAGGCTCCACCGGACGCCAAGACGGCCATCGCACTGGTCGAGCAACTGCTGAAGGCGCTCGAGATTGAACAGCAGAAGTCGACGACTGAATCCGAGAAGGTGGCTAAGACCACGAAGACTCTGGTCGAGATCCTGCCCGTAAGCATCGCTCCCAAGAGCTGGAAAGCGGCCGGGGGAGCAGGCCAGGTGCATGCGCTTCCGGATGCCATCATCGTGCGTCAGAATGCCGAAGGGCACACGCAGGTCCGAGCCCTCCTGGAGAAGATGGGCTTCGATCCAGCGCTTGGCGAGCAGATCGGCCCCTTCGCCCGATGACCGCGTACGACTGTAAACCTTACGACTGTGATGCCTTGGTGATCGGCGGAGGGCCGGGCGGAGGGACCGCTGCGCTGCTGCTGGCCCGCGCCGGCTGGTCCGTGACGCTGGTCGAGCGCAAGCGCTTCCCGCGCCGCAAGGTGTGCGGCGAGTATCTGTCGGGGACCAACTGGCCGCTGTTTCAGCAACTGGACCTGACCGAGGCCTTCAGCGACGCCGCCGGGCCGGCGGTCGATCGGGTGGGCCTGCTGGCGGGTCACGATTGCCTGACCGCGCCGCTGCCTCTGCCTCCCGGCGTGACCCGCTGGGGACGGGCGCTATCGCGCGAGCGGCTGGATCAACTGCTGTTGGAACGTGGCCAACAGGCCGGCGTGCGAGTGTTGCAGCCCTATTCGGCCGAGTCACTGGAGCGCGACGGGGACGGCCATCGCTGCCGGGTCGAGCCACGCGGCGGCGAGGGAGCGGCGATGGAGATTCGCGCCCGCACCGTGGTGGCCGCGCATGGCTCGTGGGAGACTGGCGATCTGCCGACACAGGCCTCGCCGGCGCAAGCACGGCCGGGGGACCTGTTCGGGTTCAAGGCGCATTTCCAAGGGAGCGGACTCCCCGCCGGCTTGATGCCGCTGCTCACCTTCCCCGACGGCTACGGAGGCATGGTCCACGCCGACCGAGGCCGTGTGAGCCTCTCCTGCTGCATCCGACGCGACCGGCTTGATCGACTGCCGCGGGCGAAAGGGGAATCGGCCGGCGAAGCGGTGCTGGAGCATCTGCGGCAGACCTGCCCTGCCATTCGTGCGTTCGTCGACGGGGCCGAGCGCGAAGGGGCCTGGCTGGCCAGCGGGCCGATTCGTCCGGGTATTCGCGCACGGCACGCCCACGGAGTGTTTCTGGTCGGCAATGCCGCGGGCGAGGCGCATCCCGTGGTGGCCGAAGGGATCAGCATCGCCATGCAATCGGCCTGGCTGCTGGCCGACGAACTGCTGGCGCAAGGCCCTGGTCGTGATTCGCGCGAAGCTCGTCGGCAAGCGGTGCGGGGGTACTCGCAGCGCTGGCATCAGGCGTTTGCGTCGCGGATCCGCGCGGCCGCGGCCTTTGCGCATTGGGCCATGCGCCCGGCAGCCGTGTCGGCGTCGCTGCCCGTGCTGCGGCGCTTTCCGGCAATTCTGACGTGGGGTGCGGGCTTGAGCGGCAAGAGCCGAAGAGTGGTGTCGTAAGAGATACTTGTAACCCTACCAAACGCTCTGCGCGCGACTTGTCCTGCTCCCTCCCCCTTGTGGGGAGGGAGCAGGAAGAAGCATTGTTGCGCATGGAAGAGGCAATCAGGGACGATGGCTGACTCGCGTGGCGCGGGTCGGCTCAGCCCTCGCTACGAAGGCCAAGCCCGCGTCCCTCCGCAAGCGTGCATCCCCAGTGCGCGGCCGATATACTCCATCCCGGCGTCCCGTTTCCGGCACGAGCGACAGGAGATTTCCCATGCGGTCCCTCTTCGGCGCGGCGCTGATTCTTGTGGGTCTGACGACGCTCCCCGCTCAGGCGGCCCCGCTGCTCGACATCGCTGACAGCCGGGTGCCGAACGATACCTCGGGCAAGGTGGAACTCTCGTGGAACGATCAAGCGGCCGGCGCGAAGGCACTGCGGGCGGTCTTCAGCGAGGCCGGCTCCTTCGGCGAGACCCGCCCTAAGCTCAAGGACTGGTCTCGCTTCGGCGCCCTTAAGCTCGATCTGCATAACCCCAGCGATGCGGCGATGGTGATCTCGCTGTCGATCAAGCACGCCGGCACCACGGGCTTTCCGACCCGAGTCGAAGTGCCGCTGGAGCTGGCCCCCGGCCGTCACACCAAGACGCTGGAGCTGGCCGATCTGAAGAATACCAACGGCTCGGCACCCGATCTGACCGCGGTGAGCCACTGGTACCTGACCAGTCCCAAGGCGGCCACGCTGTTCGTGGTCGAGGTCGCGCTGGTCGAAGGGGAAGCAGCGGCGGCCAGCTCGATCGTCAAGCCAGGAGCCACGCTGCCGGCCATCACCAAGCCGATCGTCTTCAACACGCCCGAGGCCGACGCGGTGATGAAGGTGCTTCAAATTTATCCGGCCGACAATCCCTGGAACGAGGACATCTCCGCCCGACCGGTGGCGGCGAACTCGAAGGAAGTCATCGCCACGATGGATCCCAACCGGCATCTCTACTTCAACGCCGACATGGGCTACGTGATCGTACCGGCCGACCAGAAGAAGGTCCCCGTGAAGATCGTCGAGTACGGCGGCGAGTCCGATCCCGGCCCGTTCCCCGTGCCGGACGACGCGCCGATTGAAGGCTGGCCGCTCAGTGAGATTCCACTGGCCAAGCTGCAGCGCGAGGGGGACGGCGATCGCCACATGATCCTGCTCGATCCGACTCGCGGGCTGCTGCACGAGTTCTTTGTCACCCGCCGGACCGATGCGGGCTGGCAGGCGGCGCAGTCCTCGACGTTTGATCTGAAGTCGAATAAGCTCCGCCCCGACGGCTGGACCTCGTCTGACGCGGCCGGGCTGCCGATTCTGCCGTCGGTCGTTCGCTACGACGAGCTGGAGCGGGGCGCGGTCGAGCATGCCCTGCGTTTCACGGCCAAGAGGACCCGCCGGGCGTACGTCTATCCGGCCACGCATTTTGCCAGCCGCTCGAACGACCCCACGCTGCCGCGAATGGGGGATCGCTTCCGGCTGCGTGCTGACTACGATATCTCGGGCTTCTCGCCCCACTCGCAGACAGTGCTGAAGGCCTTGAAGAAGTACGGGATGATCCTGGCCGACAACGGCGTCAACTGGGCGATCAGTACCGCCCCCGACGCCCGCATCAAAGGGCTGGAAGATCTGAACAAAGTCAAAGGCCGGGACTTCGAGTTGATCGTGCCGACCGGACCTAACGAAGGGCCCCGCGCCCGCAAGTGACGATGCTGGAAAAGCGAACTCTTGAACACGACGGCCGTCAGCGTACTTATCTGCTGCACGTTCCCAAGCTGGCCCAGCCACCCGCTCGCTGGCCGTTGGTGCTGGCCTTTCATGGGAGTGGAGTCGACGCGGCCTCGATGGCTTCGTTCTGCGGACTCGACGAGAAGGCCGATCAGGCGGGGTTTGTGGTCGTCTTTCCCAACGGCACCGGCCGCCGCGAGGACGCGCTGACCTGGAATGCCGGCCTATGCTGCGGCTACGCGGCCAACAAACAGGTCGACGATGTCGGCTTTGTGCGAGCGATGCTGGACGAAGTGGCCCGAGCGTTGCCGATCGATGAGACGCGGGTCTATTCGACGGGCATGTCGGCCGGCGGCATGATGACCTATCGGCTGGCGATCGAGATGCCTGACCGGCTGGCGGCGATTGCGGCGGTCGCCGGGCCCTTCGTCGCCAAGCAGTTGCCGAGCCATCCGATGCCGGTGCTGCATTTTCACGGCACGGCCGACGAATACGCCCCTTATGCCGGCGGCTACGGGCCGCGGAGCGTCTCGAACATCGACTTTCCTTCGGTCGATGCCACGATCGGCGTGTGGGTGAAGGTGAACGAGTGCCCCACGATTCCCGTCGTCTCAGGGGAGCCCGATCATGTCGGCGATGGAACGAACATCACCCGCAAGGTGTTTGGGCCGGGCAAGCACGGGACTGAAGTGGTGCTGTACGCGATTGATGGCGCGGGGCACACCTGGCCGGGGCGGCAGCCGCGGTTGCCCGTGCTGGGCAAATCGACGGGAAATCTGTCGGCGAATGACGTGCTGTGGGAGTTTTTTCAGAGGCACCGACGCAAATAGCTCGGCCGTATTTCAGCCCCCAAGGGGCGAGATTCGATAGCCCAGGCCGCAGGCCTGGGAAGGAGGCCGTCAATCATCCCAGCCCCGAAGGGGCGAGACCATTGGCCGCGTCGGGTCTCGCCCCTTCGGGGCTTGTTTCACTTTGTCATCCGATCCCAGGCCTGCGGCCTGGGCTATCGAATCTCGCCCCTTGGGGGCTGACGACCGCGAAACTCGCCGCGCGCGCTGCGACACATGTCACCAATCGAGCGCGACCTTCACCACTCCCTTGTGGACTTCTCCCTCGCAACCCAGCGGGGCGTGCACGTCTTCGGGATAGAAGATCGTGAAGGATTGCGAACGGACGTCGAGCCAGGTGACCGGCGGGCCGGCGAAGAAGCCGACGTCGCGGTCCGAGTCGTGCGGCGCGGAGACTTCCAGCGACGGCTCCAGGGGACGCCAGCCCATCAGGTCGGCTCCGGCGACTACGAACTGAATGTCGATGAACTTGCGGTGGGACTCGAGCTTGGCTCCTTGCCGCCCGCGCCCCTGGTCGTGCGCCACGATGACGTAGAGCCGGCTGCCGTCGATTTCGTGCTTGCCATCCGGCAGCGCCGAGAATCCCGGCCGGCGCAGGAACTCGAAGGCCTGTCGGAAGCCGGGGTGCAGGGCGTAGTAGCGCTCGGCGGCGGTGAGGCAATCAAGAATCATGGGTCGGTCCGTGGCACGGGAGAGAGACAGCTCGAAACGATTGCCAAGGTATCGTTCGATCCCAGGATTGGCAAAGTTTGTCACGGTCACAAACACGACCCCCTCAACGTCGCTAACGTGCTCCCCGCGCTGGCGCGTCGGTGTCGTGGAGCTACTTGGACATCCCGACTCCATCCTCCACAATGTTGGCATGGCCATTTATCTCGATCATAACGCCACCAGCCCGCTCGCTCCTGAAGCCGCCACGGCGATGGCTCAGGCGTACGCGGCCGGCTACGCGAACCCAGCCAGCCAACACGCCAGCGGGCGGCAAGCGTGTGCGGTGCTCGAGGACGCTCGCGAACGGATCGGGGCTCTTTTCGGGGCGAAACTCGATCATTTCCGCCCCGATCGGGTGCTGTTTACCAGTGGCGGGACCGAGGCCAACAACCTGGCGATCTTTGGTCTCGCCGAAGCGAAGAAAGCCAGCGGACCACGGCGCGTGATCGTCTCGCCGGTGGAACATCCGTGTATCAGCGGCGCGGCCGACGAACTCCGCCGACGAGGCTTCACGGTCGACAAGCCGCGCGTGACGAGCCAGGGAATCGTGGAGCCGGACGAACTAGCGCGGCTGCTGGCCGAGCAACCCGCCCGCGTGGTCAGCATCCAACTGGCCAATCATGAGACCGGCGTGCTGCAACCGATCGCCGAGCTGGCGGCCATCTGCGCCAAGCACGGCGTGCCGATGCACACCGATGGGGTTCAGGCCGCCGGCAAGCTGGCGCTCGATGTGGCAAAGCTCGGTGTCGCGGCGATGACGGTCTCGGCCCACAAGTTCAACGGGCCGACGGGCGCGGGGGCGCTCGTCGTGCGACACGGAGTGGACCTTGCTCCGCAATTGTACGGCGGCTTTCAGCAGGAAGCGCTCCGCCCTGGGACCGAATCGATTTCGCAGGCGTTGGGCATGCTGGCCGCGCTCGAAGTCTGGCAGCGCGAGCGCTCCGCGCGAATCGCACACTTGGAGCAACTCGCCGCGCTCTTCGAGTCCGCCATCCTCGCTGGCGATGTCGGCGCGGTGATCCACGGCCGGCTGGTCCCTCGCTTGCCGCAGACCTGGTCCGTCGGTTTTCCGGGGATCGATCGGCAGGCTCTTTTCCTGGCGTTGGACCTGGCCGGAGTCGCCTGTTCGACCGGTTCGGCCTGTGCCAGCGGGTCGAGCGAACCGTCTCCCGTTTTGAGCGCGATGGGCCTGTCGGAATCCTTCGTGAAGGGGTCGCTGCGGTTCAGCGCGGGCCCCAGCACGAGCGTGTCCGACCTCACTTCGGCTTGTGAGCGCATCTTGAAATGCTGCAATAGTTTGCAATCTGTTAAAATGCCGGAAAAAGGGGCTCCGGCCGCTCGCGAGCAGGGGTGATTTCTGGTACATTGAACCGCTTCGGAATGGCTTCGTGACGCACGAGGGGGCAGGTCCTTTTTCCTCGTGACGATAGACCCGTGCAGGGTCACCGAAGTCCGCCGCGTTACCAGAAACAGACGGATCGTACGCGTGGCAAACGCTGTCAGTAGTCTGACCTTGCCGGTGAAGTCGCCGGGCGTCAACTCGGCCGGAGAGCTTAGCTCTCCCTCGGGCGATTTTTTCGTCGGCCCCGAGAACCGACTGCTCGCGCACGTCTCCAGCGAGCTGCTGGAGGGTAAGTGCCCGTACAATCCCTTGGTCCTTTACGGCCCCACGGGCGTGGGCAAGTCGCACCTGGCTCGCGGCCTGGCGAACCATCTGTCGCGGCGCGATCCCACCGCGAACGTTCTCTTTCAAACGGGGACCGACTTTGTCGAGGCCTTTGTGCGCTCGTGGCAGCGCAGCGAGGGAGCCGAAGCCAACGCGTCTCGCAGTACCGCGTCTCGTAGTACGGCGCCGATTGATCCCCTGGAACCTGTGCCCGACGAGCCGGAGTCGGAGTTCCGTCAGCAGTACCTTGGGCTGCGGTGGTGGGTGTTTGATGACCTGGGACAACTAGCCGGCAAGCCCGCTTCGCAACAAGCGATGTGTCATCTGCTCGATGAGCTGTGGGCACGCGGAGGTCGCTTCATCGCCACGGCGCGTCAATCGCCGCACGGCCTGGCCGATCTCTCGCCCGCGCTGCGAGCCCGGCTTTCCAGCGGCTTGGCGCTGCCGATCTCTCCCCCGGGATGCGAAGCCCGTCAGGCCATTTTGCAACATTTGGCCGGGGAGCGCGGACTCGAACTGCCGGCGGAGGCCTGTCTGACACTGGCTGAAGGGCTGCCGGCGAACGCCCGCGAGCTGGCCGGCTCGCTGGTCTTTCTCGAGTTGGCCACGCGTGTCGAGCGCCGGGCCATTACGCCCGCCGATGTGCTGGCCTTTGTGGCCGACAGCCGTCAGCGCCCCGAGATTGATCTCAAGCGAATCGCCAAAGTCGTCGCCGCGCAGTTCGCCCTCAAAGGCTCGGAACTGAAAGGAAGTTCTCGCCGACAGACGGTCGTCGGCGCGCGAGGACTGGCGATCTACCTGGCTCGCGAACTGACCAGCCTGAGTCTGGAACAGATCGGAAAGTTCTTCGGCGGCCGCGATCACAGCACCGTGCTGCACGCAGCGCGCACGATCGCCGAACGATTGGAAAACGAACCCGATCTGGCCAACACCACGGTCCTGCTGCGACGTCGACTGGGCGTTGTGGAAAACCTGTCGACGGACCGAACATCCTCGCGTTGATACCTCCCCTGCCAACCGATCCAACGCCGAACCATCAACACCGACTCGCCTGACCGCACTTGCCACACACCTGCCAACAACAGACACACCAACCAGTTATCCACAGCATACTTGCTGGCGAAATATGTATCTAAACTACTACCAGATAAGAATATGCGGATTCGTAAGACCTGGCATTTCAACGTAAATCGCTCGGGCTATTACTGTTTCCCGCAACTAAGAAAACTAACTTCATAATTCGGAAAACCAACGAAGACAGCAGCGAGAACCACGGCACATGAAAGTCACCTTCGAACGCGAAAAGCTCCTCTCGGCCTTCCAGACCGTCACCCCGGTCGTTCCCAGCCGCAGCCCCAAGCCTATCCTGCAGAACATCAAGCTCGAGGTCACCAAGGACACGGCCTACTTGATGGGGACCGACCTGGAGATCGGCATCCGGGTCGAGGTGCAGGGGTTGAAGGTCGACAAGGCCGGCAGCGCGATTCTGCCGACCGGCCGCTTTGGTTCCATCCTGCGCGAGAGTTCGGACGAGAAGCTGGAGCTTGAGACCGACGAGAAGGGGGTGGCCGTCCGCGGCGATCGGAGCAACTTCCGTCTGCCGGGTCACGACCCCCAAGAGTTTCCCGCGATCGTCAGCTTCAACGAGACGCGCTACCACCAGTTGCCTGGTCGGTTGCTGCGCGAGATCGTTCGACGTACGGTCTTCGCCACCGACAACGAGAGCAGCCGTTACGCCTTGGGTGGGGTGTTGATCGAGTTCGGCGCTAAGAAGATCGAAGCCATCGGCACCGATGGCCGACGGATGGCTGTGGTCGAAGCCCCCGCGCAAGCCGTCGGCGGGCACGAGACGATCGACACGCCGACCATCATCCCCTCGCGGGCCATGACGATCATCGAGCGAGCCATGGGTGACCAGGACGCCGACGTGATGATCGCCGCGCGAGGAAGCGATGTGCTGGTGAAGAGCCCGCGGGCCACGATCTACAGCCGGCTGGTTGAAGGGCGCTTCCCCCGTTGGCGCGATGTGTTCCCCAAGCGGACCGAAGTGCAGAAGATCGACTTTGTGGTCGGTCCGTTGCTCTCCGCGGTTCGTCAGGCGGCCATTGTCACCGGCGACGAACAGCATGGCGTGAACTTCACCTTTGGCGATGGCCAGCTCACCCTGCAGGCGCAGGCGGCCGAGTATGGCGAATCGCGCGTGCAATTGCCGATTTCGTATGCCGGCAAGCAACTGGCCATCACCTTGGATCATCGCTTTTTGGTCGACTTCCTGAGGGTCTTGGATCCGGAGAAGTCGATCACCGTGGAGCTGGAAGACAATGACAGCGCTGCGGTCTGTTCGACGGACGACGGGTATCGCTACGTGATCATGCCGTTGTCGCGAGAGTGAGTAGGGTGGGTGCGCCCACCGGCGCGATGCCAGGAATCGTGACCGCTGAAGTAAGTGTTCTATGCGCATGAAAAAATGGCGATCGATCCCCAGTAGCTGACCGATCGAAGTGGCCTTGGGTGGGCACAGCCCACCCTACAAGAAACAAGCTGTCTATCATGTCCAAACACAAACCCGAGAAGATCGGCGAGATCCTGGCCCGACTGGTGGCCCAGCGAGGCTACGCGCGGGTCACCGTCGACACGAACTTGGCGGACGTTTGGAAATCGGCAGCCGGCGAAATGATCGCCCAATACACGCGTGCGGGAGGGATTCGCCGCGGCGCCCTCGAAATCCTGGTGGCCAATTCCACGCTGGTACAGGAGCTGGGCTATCAGAAGCAAGCCTTGCTGGAGAAGCTCGGGCGGCTGTTGCCCGATGAGAAGATTAAAGATCTGCGGTTCAAAGTGGGCCGCATTGACGGAACGTAAACGACGCGCGGCCGCATTGCGACGGCTACGCATTTCATTCGAACGGAGACGAGCGAGATATGGGTAAGAAAAAGCCCGCGGGCGATGCCAAGCCCGATTCCCAAGCGGCTGCTGCTTTGCCCCACACCGATACGGCCCAAGATGCCCCTAAGCCCGTGGCTTCTACCAGCTCGGCCGAGAACTATAAGGAATCCGCCGGCGCTGCCGAACCGTACGAACGACAGAAGGTCGCGGCCGACTACGGCGTCGACCAGATGCAGGGCCTGACGGACCTGGAGCACGTACGCAAACGTCCCGGTATGTACATCGGCGACAACGGTCCCCGCGGCATGCATCACCTGGTGAGCGAGCTGGTCGATAACTCGATCGACGAAGCGATGGCCGGCCATGCCAGCCATGTCAGTGTGACGATCAATGTCGACGGCTCTTGCACCGTGTCGGACGACGGCCGCGGCATTCCCGTAGGTGTTGACGAGGAACTGACCAAGAAGCAGGGGCGCGAAGTCAACTCGCTCGAAGCGGTGATGACGATCCTGAAGTACGGCGGCAAGTTCGACAAAGGTGCCTATCAGACCTCCGGTGGTCTGCACGGCATGGGCGCCAAGGCGGTCAATTTCTTGTCGGCTTGGTGCAACGTGGAAGTCTCCCGCGGCGGCGATGTCTGGCAGCAGGAGTACGCCCAAGGGGTCCCGACCAGTCCGGTGCGCAACATCGGCAAGTCGCCCAAGACCGGCACCAAGACCAGCTTCATGCCCGACCCCGAGGTCTTTAGCGCCACCAAGTTCGACTATCACGTGCTGCACAAGCGCCTTCAGGAGCTGGCCTTTCTGAACCGCGGCGTAAAGATCGTGCTGCTCGACGAGCGGTCCGGCGCCAGCGAGACTTTTCAATACGAAAAGGGATTGATGGCCTATGTGGAGTTCTTGAATCGCTCCAGCCAGCCGCTGCACCCGGTGATTCACATCATCGGCGCCAGCGAAGGGAACGAGGTCGAGGTCGCTCTGCAGTACTCCGACGAGTACACCGAGAACGTCCACTCGTACGTCAACAACATCAACACGATCATGGGCGGCACCCACCTGTCGGGTCTCAAGATCGCGTTGACGCGCACACTGAACGCCTACGGCAAGGCCAACAATCTCTTCAAAGACCTGGTCCCCACCGGCGACGACCTGCGCGAAGGGCTGACAGCCATCGTGGCGGTCCGCGTCCCCGAGCCTAAGTTCGAGTCGCAGACCAAGGTCCGCTGCTTGAACAACGAGCTGGAAGGAATTGTGAGCACCGTCGTCGGCGAGACGCTGTCAAAATTCCTGGAAGAGAATCCCAAGATCGCCAAGATCATAGTGCAGAAGGGCATCCTGGCGGCCGAAGCCCGCGAGGCGGCCCGGGCGGCCAAGGCCCGGCTGCGCGACCGCAAGAACGCTTTGTTTGGCGGTGGTTTGCCCGGCAAGCTGCGCGACTGCACCAGCAAGGATGTGGACAAGTGCGAACTGTACCTGGTGGAAGGTGACTCGGCCGGTGGCAGCGCCGAAGGAGGCCGTTTCCGCGAGTATCAGGCCGTGTTGCCGCTGCGGGGCAAGATCATCAACGCCTACAAATCGCGCGAGGATAAAGTCCTCGGGAACGAAGAAGTCCGCAGCATGATCTCGGCCATTGGCGCAGGGATCGGCGAAGACGCCGACATCACCAAGCGGCGTTACGGCAAGATCGTGATCATGACCGATGCCGACGTCGACGGTTCGCACATCCGCACGCTGCTGCTCACGTTCTTCTATCGCCAGATGAATCACCTGATCACCGGCGGGCATATCTATGTGGCTCAGCCCCCGCTGTTCCGCGTGATGACCAAAGGCAAGAAGGCCGAGAAGTACTACGTGCAGACCGATGGCGAGATGAAGGACCAGTTGCTCAACCTGGGTTTGGGCGACTCCACCTTCGCAGGCGACGGGTTGGAAGTGACCGGCGAGAAGATGACTCAGTTGGTCAAGACGCTGGCCGGCATGGAAGAGGCCCTGCTGACCCTGGAGCGGCGCGGCATCAGCCTCAAGAAGCACGCCGAGCTGCGCGATGCGACGACCGGTGATCTGCCGATGTATCACGTCTTCTTCGGCATCGAAGAGCACTGGTTCAGCACGCGGCAGGCGCTCGACGACTTCCGCAAGTCGAAGGAGAGCGAAGGAGATGTACAGGTCGGTGACCAGCCCAAGCCCGAGGCCGCCAAACCGGACGCGGGCAATACGGACCCGACTCCTGGCAACGGGCATGCCGATCCCAAGACCAACGGCCAGCCAGCCCGGCGAATGCACGTGGTCGAGCTGCACGAGGTCCGCACGATCAACACGGGCTTGAAGGAGCTGACCAAATTCGGCTTTGCGATTCAGTCGCTCTTCCCCGTGGAGCGGACTGGCCGCGAAGACGCGCGCTATTCACTCCGTCGGGGCGAGAACACGATCGGCCTCGAGGATCTGCGGGCGCTCCCTGGCTCGATCCGATCGATCGGCGAAAAGGGGCTCAGCATCACCCGGTTTAAAGGGCTGGGCGAAATGGACGCGGACGAGCTTCGCGATACGACGCTCGATCCCGCCCGGCGCACGCTGCTGCAAATCAAGATGGACGACGCCATGGCGGCCGATGACATGTTCCGGATCCTGATGGGCGAGAAGGTGGAGCCGCGCAGGGAGTTTATTGAGAAGCACGCGCTGGAAGTGCGGAATCTGGACGTGTAATGGGTCGGTTTGGTGGGGGACATAAAGTCTGTCATTCCAGACACAAACCGTGTCACAGTGAGACACGAAAGTGGCACAGAGAAATCAAAACGGTGCGATGCGCCGGTGGCAAAGCCCTGATAGCTAAAAAAAAGCCCGTCGAAGGGGGCACCCCCCCTTCGACGGACCCCTTGAAATGGCAGATCGCGAATCACCATTGGGAAATGGCTCATTGTGCAAGCCTTCTAATGTCCTCCCTGCGGTACACCGAGGCACCCGCGCCGGGGTGCGTGCGCCGCGAATAAACGGGAGCCACGCGGCTTGAGAGCTCCCAACGGCTGAGCGTGGCACGACTTATGTTGAGAATTCGGCATGCCTCGGCAGCCAGACAGTAAGTAGCCCTAAAGCGACCAACCTCCTCAGGTGCAATCCACCAAGCATTGCCGCGGCGTTCTGCTATTAGGAGGTCTGCTCGAATCCACTTCCTGAGAACCACATCCTTGAATGGTTGGCTTGGTACGAGGACCCTTGCCAGGCGCTGGAGCGAATATCCCTCGCACGTCTCACGCTCTGCGTGGATGGAGATTGCCAAGCGACCGAGCTCCTTCGCATCGACGAACAGTCCTTGATAGTTTTCCTTGCCTAGTTCCCGTCTGGCAGCAAGACGTCCTTCGCGCACCAGTTGAATGACCTGAACGAGATTCATTCCTTGGGATCCAAATTGCCGAGTGGCATGACGTAGCGAGATCCAATGCTCGCATTTGTTCTCGAGCGGCGGTTGATTCTGATAGACGTTCAAGCTCACCTGGAGCGCTTTCTCTGGGATCCGCCAGCCCGCCCTCGAACGCACCGCACCCGGGAACGCGCCGGCGTGGATCAACTCCAGTACGCAGTGGCGTGCCATCCCCAGCTTCTTCGCTGTCTGATTGACAGAAAATGCCGTCCGTTGTTGCTGCTGGAAAGCGTCGATCGAGTCGCGTCGGACAAGACCAATCGTGCGGCCCTGCTCACCCGCGGGAGTTACTCGGCCTGTTAAGAAACCCTGCTCGACAAGGGCGCCAACGGCCGCGGGTCGAACTTTCAGCCTACGAGCGGCCGCGGTTTGCGTGATCCACGGTCGCTCTTGTACCTGCCGCCGATGTTGTTCGGAACGAAACAAACAGACTTTCGAATTGAGATGGCCTTGGTCATAGTGCTCTACTAAGTACGTTCGCAGTGCCGACGCGGGACCTGGATAGCCCAGCGATTCCAACTGTGCGGCCTCGCGCAGCAGTAAACCAAACCTCCGGCTGACACCGGTCGTCGTCCCTCGGTGTTTGGCGACACCTTGAAACGCGTTCAAGAATGCCCCCAATTCTCCTGGTTCCCGCATCAAGATTCGAGCGGCCGCGAGCCATGCCACTGCCGCCTCGGAAACAGCTACGGGAAGCGATTGCTCGTGTCGAACACGAGCCGTCCAGATTGGCGTCCGCTGAATGGCGGATGCCAGTCGCTCCATCCACCAAAAACAAGTGGCCACTGGCATCCCCGCAACCAGCAACACTGGCCGACTGAGCCAGGAATGGATGGTCTCATCCAAAGCGCCGACTTCCGCACTAATGGCAACAATCGGGGACGCACGAAGATCAAAACGGCAGCGGCAGCCCGTCACGTCGAGCCGATTGGGCGCAAGCCGCCGTTGGCATGCTGGGCAACGGTTCAAAAGCAAGCAACGGTGTCGAGCGCAGGTATGGATGGGTCGAAACTGCCACAGAAGTCGCTCGTAGGCGGGCGGTTCATCAAGACAGGCGGGGCAAACCCGTGGCTGCGCGAAGTCGAAGAACCGCCCCGCCGTCTTGGAATCGATTGATTCAGCGGGCGGTTCGTTTCGCGGAACCAGAACGATTCGGTCGGCATAGGTATGAATCGTGAGGTCCGCAAGGGACTCTTCTCGCTGGCCCAAAAGCCTAGAAAGGGCGCGAAGCGGAGGCCCTCGGCCCAAGCAATCCAAGTGCGCCGGCAATGGAAAGCCTTCCAAGAGGGACCGAATGGACTTGGGTCGCTCATATCCCATCGCAAGTGCATGGCGGGAAACGTAGCTTGTCAGCGACTCACCAGGCTGGGGAGGTTCTCGGGCAGGGAGCGGGCGGGTGAAGGGCATGACGGTCCTTCTAGTGGAGAAAGTCCTGGGCTGTCGTGGGGCGTTTGGTTGAGCGTGAAGCGCGCGGCGAGAGGCCGATCCCCGGTAGCCGCGCATGATCGGCGGGCTGGATCCGATCCAACGCCGACGCATCAAGGGCTCCAATAAACGGATTGTTTTGATCCGCTAATACTCGTTGCTGGGCCAAGTTTCGCTGGAACACGCGGGCCAAGTCCGCCAGCTCCAGTTGCTCGCTCCCTCGGGCTAGTGCCTCGGCCAGCCCACCTCGGATGAGCGTCATCAGGTAATCGGGCACACCACGGCAAGCTAAGTAGATACGTCCGGCCAGGTCAGCTTCCGCTAGGTTCGAGGATTCGGCCAGCGGCAGCAGGCCGTCGAGCTTCTTAAGCATGCCGCAGAACTCTTGCCGGCCCTGGGTGGTTCGCCAGGTGAAACACCCCAGCGCCAGCCGCTCCTTAAACCGCCGCTCGGTGTGTTCAGCCCTGAGGACGTGTTCGGCTTCGGGCATCCCGCAAACCACCACGGGGATCTGAGTGTTGACGATCAGGACCTTAAGCCACTGGGCGGCCTTGGTCATCACCCGGGCTCTGTCCATGTCGAACAAGTGATGGAACTCGTCGAACACGATCAACTCGACCCCGCAGCGCTGAAGCAGCTTGGTGGCCCGGTTGGTGAGAGTCTGAACCGTGCCGCTGGACCAGGCAGGATCGCCCAACGCCAGGAGAAGGTCGGCCGCAATGCCTTTGGGCCGAGCATCCGGTTGAAGGGTGACCCGCAAGACGGGCTGGGTGGTAGCGGTCTCCGTTTCCCGCGCTGGATGAAGTCGCAAGTAGTGTTCCACCGCGCTCGTTTTTCCCACGCCTGACGCGCCCAAGATGGCACCGCAGGCCGGTTCGCCGTCCTGATGAGCTGAGTGGTGGCAGCGCTCCAGGAGCGCCACGGCGTCTCGAAAGCGGGGATGCAGTACGAGCAACTTCTGCGCCCGGGCGATCCGCTCCGGAATGGGCACGCTTCGCCACTCCTGGCGATCGGCAGGCGCTGGGGGAGGATCCGGTTTGGCCATGAGAGGCCTCCTTTCTTAGTAAGTGCATGGATTGAAGAACTGGCTCAGCAAGTGGCCTCCCAGTCGTCGACGTTGATCTCGGCTGGGTCGACGTAGCTTGTCGATTCCGTGGGTTCAACTTCCGCTGTTAGGTTTGGATCAGGGTCAGGCTGTGTGTTCCCTGCCGGGGTGTTAAGAAAGCGGGCCGCCCGTACACGGCGATTTCGGGAAGGTGTTTGCACCGACTCCGTGACGACGTCGCGGATCACGTTGCGGGCAGCGGCCAGCGAAGTGACGTGATCCGGCTGGTCAAACCGTTCTCGAACGGCACGCCGCAGGACGCGCCACTGGTACTCGGTCATCCCCTGAAGGGTCGAGTCGACCGCCACTGCTTTGAGGTAGCGGCGATCGATCGGATTCTGGACCCAGATGGTGCCCAGGTCCCAGGGGTTGTAGCGGACGGTGAGTTGCTCAGGAGAGCAGTTGTTAGCCGCCAATTCCGCCCGCAGGGCCATGATTTCGTCGCTCATGTAAAACATGCCGGCCAACTCAATCCCACGGTTGGAAAGCATCCGCTCGGTCGACTTCGACAAGAGCATGATCAGATCGTCGGGAGAAGCGGGCAGCGCCGGCGGAATCTCGGCGGCACCTTCCTGCCACATTTCCAGCCGAGTCTTGGCCGCCGTGGGATGCTTTTCTTGGGCATACACGTCGACCAAGTGCAGATACAGAATCTCGGTCAGGGCCTCCAACGACAGGAGGGGTCCGTCGTCCGGTTTGTAATCTGCTCGTTTCTCCCAACTCCGAAAGGTTCGGCCTGGAAGACCGGCCAAGAGCTGGTCATTCAAAGTATCGAAGAATGATTCAACGGTTCCTTTGAAATGGGGCGTTCTGGGTGGAGCAAAGTCTAAGGCGATTCCGAGTTGGAAAGCCGCGTTCTCCAGGTCGTTACTCGTCAGATCGGCGCCTCGGTCGCAGACCACCTTTTCGGGAATGCCGTAGCAGGGCCAATCCCCAACAATCCGTGGGTAGCGTTGTCGCAATGAGCCTTTGGGCAAGATGGAATGCCGTAGCGCCTCCATGATGACACCGTAAGAGGGGGGCTCGAAGCCAAGCGAACAGCCCACGATCATCCGGCTGTAGTAGTCCACCAGCACGGTGAGCCATGGCTGGCCCAAGGGTCCGGCTTCGCTGCCGACGACTACCTTAAGTAGGCAATGATCGCATTCGACACGCTCGAGAATCCGGGTAGCCAGTCGTTGGGGAGAGGTGGGCTTATGCCGTCGATCGGCGATCCGCCGTCCCCAGCGCGCCCGGTCGACTTCCCAAGGATCCAAGCGTCGAATTTGCCGCGCGACGGCCCGCGCCAGGGTTGCGGGACGGGGAATCGGTACCGCTTGACCCGCAAGCAATCGAGCGTTGTGTTGCTGGAGATCCTCCAATACACGCCTTGCCACGGCGGAGATGGGTCGACGGGCCATCGTAAGATAGACGCTTCGAATGGCGTCGTCCGCAAACTGCCTGAGGATCGGGTGGCGAGAGAATGAACCGGTCCGACGTTTCTGGCCTCGATGGCCACACCGCATGAGCCCGGTCCGTAAGGCCATGCGATCCCCGTTCGAGCGTTGCCATACGCGCCAATAGCGACGCAGGCTGCGGGAGGAGATCTTAATGCCGGACTGAATCAAACCTTCGGCCCGCAGTTTGAAATCTTCGGCCACGGGCGTCCGGCCAAGCGCTGTCAGCGGCTCGAGCGCCTGCCAGCGTCGTTCGAGCGCCCTCCGCTCTCGGGCCGAGAGGCCCTCCATGGTCAAAGATCCGGCGCGAGCTGGCGCCTTTGCAAGCTCCGCCGGAGGTCCTTCGGTGGTGGAGAAGCAAAGTTGACCGAGCGAGTAAGGGCTCAGGATTTCGGTACTGGACCAAACCCGTTCGAGATTGAATCGGACATCACTTACGACGAATTGATCGGAGGCGAGCTGGCGGACGATGCGGTAGGCACGTCCGTCGAAGAGCCACTCGGTCCCCACGGCGAGTCGAATGGATCCCATAGGATCGTTCCTCTTGGAAAAAGGAGTAGTTGATCGGAGATTAGGGCTATCCTCGGGTCGAAATCCAATCGACCCACGGTGGCCAGATGCAAGACGGCAGCGCGAACTTGAGGGGCCGCTGCCAGCGTCTCCAGGAGTGCGAAGAGACCGCTCAAGAGGATTGGCTGTTGGCACACTTCTTCCTCAATGGCCGCTAAGACCCGGGGGTCGACTGCCAGATGCCGAAAGCGCCCCAAGACTCGTAAGTTTTCAAGGAGTGGCCCGGCAAACAGCTCGCGCTCCGTGAGGACGTGGAATGTCCATCCTTGTTGCACGGCGTACTTCCGGCCCACGGCCAACTTGTGCTGGACCTTGGGTCGCGAGAGCTTCGAGGACGGTTTCACCTCAATCAGCCGCTTCTGGCCGCCCCGCAACTCGATCAAGAAGTCGGGCACGATATAGGAGTAGGTGTGCCTGCGACGCAGCGAGGCCGCGGGCTGTTCCGTCGACAATGGAATATCCAGTCCGTTGAGCGTCGCATCCCGGTCGAACCAGATCTGCAGCGGCTGCTCCTGGATCGTGATGAGTAATGGACATGCTGCCAGGATTGTGGCCGCCGCAGCTTCGAGCTGGCCCTGACAACGGATCGAACGCGCGATCCGAGGACAGGGGATAAGGACGAATGTTCCCGGAGTGCGGCGTCGCAGACGAAACGTAGAAATCTCGCTCGGAGGTTCCGAACGGGCGGGACTGGATGGTCTCATCAAGGGGGTCTCCAGACAGGGAATGCTTGAAGCGGCAGCGTCAGGCATTTAGGCGGCATGTGGTCGTCGTTTTGCTTTCGCGGTTGCTTTGCCAGCAGACGCCTTGCCGGATTGGATCGCCAAGCTGGCACGCGCGGCTAACTTGTGCCGAATCAATTCATCGAGACGGATCTCGTATTCGTCGCGATAGTCGCCCCAGACAAAGGGGCGGCGCAGCTCGGTGAGGGATTCTTCCAGCGCACGGAGGTCTGTGGCCGAGGCCTTGGAGTCTGATGCTCCGAAGGACGGACAGGCTCGCTGTTACCCGGGCCAAACGAGGACATGCATGAGGAGTACGCGGTCTTTGGCATGGATCGCCACCAGCTGCCGTTGCGCGGACAGAACCATACGCCCGATCGCCCAGCGTCCGCCTTGCAAGAGCGTCTGCAGACAGAGAGCGTAAAGCGGCTCTGCGGGTGGGTGGGCCGGCGTCAGATAAAGCGTCCGGCCCGAAAGTAACGCCAAGTGGACCTGATCGCCGGGCAACAGGTGCTCGACATGGATCGTCTTGTCGTCTTCGGGCTGAAGCCGTTCCAGTTCGGCATCGGACAAGAGAAGGTTGTCATCGTGGGCCAGGCTGTAGACCTTCGCGATCTGGTCCGCTGTCACCTGTCCATGCTGGGGGCAGGTTTTACGGTGCTCGATGCGGCTGCCGCATTCGGCATGCACTTGATGCAGCGGCCGGTTCGCGGTGGCCACGGCGGCCGGATATGCCTTCACCGGTACGACGGCGGGACCGAGTTGGAGCTTTCCCGACCAACTGGCTCGGCTGGCCGGCAAAGACGTCGGATGCAAAGTTTCTTCGACATGAACGGAGGGGGTCTTACGCATAACAGAACCTCGGAAATGAAGGTGTGAGTTTAGGAAGGGGGTTGCGCGCGTGGCGCAACCCCCCTGTCTCTTAGGCAGCGACGGAATGGTCACATTGCAATTGCTCCCAACTCGCCCGCAACTGAGCGCGCAGTTGGCTGACGCGTGCTCGGGAGATATGAAATCTCCGCGCGGCGTCGCTGGGGGAATGGCCCAGCGCGAGAAACTCGGCTACCCGGCGATCTCGCCGGCCAAGTCGCTTGAGCCAAGCGGTGAAATCCAACCGGAAGGCCGCCTGATCGGGGACCGGGGTGAACGAATCGTCGGCGAGGATCTCGCTCCAGGTTCCGCTTCGGTTTCCGGCCAACTCGAGGCTCTCGAGACGAAAGCCTCGCCTTGATTGGGCCCTGGCGGAATACACATCGCGGGAATTGATCCGCGTACCGACGCGCCGACCGTCGCGAACTTGGGCCACACCAAACCGCGCCAATGGAGATGCATAGGCGAGATCGAGCTTGTCGAGTGCTGCCAATCGCTGGAACGCGCAGCAGGCATTGGCGACCACCTCGCGAACGGCGTCTTCCCGTTCCGCGGGCCTTAGTCCCCGAAAGGCATAATTTGCGAAACGTTCGATGTCGGGTACGAATTCAAGAAATAGCTGTTGCCAGGGAGTTTGTTGAGTCCGACGGGATCTTGCGACAGGGGCAATCATGGGTTCGACCTCTTCCTGTGGAATAAGAAGAGACCGCCCCCGAGGGGCGGTCGTGTGAGAAACACAACCACCCCGCGGCGCGAGGCAGCATTGAGAAGCGGCTCAGAGAGTTGAGGTGCTTCAGCGGGTAGACCACTGAAAGGCACGTCCTTCGTAGCTAACGGGTCACTCCCTACTTAATATGCCACTAAATGTGTAACTATTAAGATGTATTAACAGTCTAATATATAATTTGCATAATATTAAATATACATTTTACAATAAATCTATTGACGGAGTAGCTTCTAAGATCGTCCGGGAAGATCGTTGAGCGAAGCCCGGGATCCGACGCTGCGATGCAGCATGGGGTTTGAGGCGCAGCTCCAACTGCCCCGGAGCGGTCGTTCAATTAGGCAGTTGGGTTAGGACCCCGAGAACAGCCTGCCCTCTGACTCTTAATCAGAGGGTTGTAGGTTCGAGTCCTACAGGAGGCACCTTCAAAGGCCCGTTGGCCCAGCGACGCAAGTCGTTTGGCCAGCGGGCTTTTTCGTTGGATCTTGCGATGACGTCGGGAGTTGGGGCGTGAGGCCGGCGGGAAAACTCGGGAATCCAGGAGCGCAGATTAGCGCAAACTGGCGCAGATTGACGCAGATAGCGGCAGATTGAATGGCACCAGGATTGGCACCTTTTGGCACCACTGTTGGCACCACTGATTACACGGCCGGGAGCGCATTCTTGAGCGGATAGGCTGAGCCGTGCAGACGTACGAATGTCGTGACCGAGGACAGGCCACAATGGCAAAGAAGAAGAAGAAACGTGTTTCGCACAAGACTTCTCCACTTGGTTCGAGCCATGCCGCAGTACCTGCTTGAACGCAACCAGGATCAGCGCATTCATCTTGATAGCGAGCAGTTCTCCGCGTGACGCCTGAATCTCCGTGTGCGGGATTCACACTCAATTAGTCCGCGCTAAACCCACGGCCTCCGGCCTTGCGACCCTAAGAGGCTCTGTCGATCGGCTAGGACGCTCGGAAGCCGAGGATGGGCCGTGCGCCTTCCGCAGCAAGTCCGCAAGGCGAGGCCAGTCGAGAGGAAGCGGGGCCTGGACGGGATAGTCCAAGGACAGCACTTCCCGGTCCGGAATCCGCCCCCGCAGTTCCGCAAGCAGCGCTTCGAATCTCGCTTTACACAGGATCTCATCTCCCGGTCGAACGAGCCCTTCATGCCGAAGCCCCCGACGGTATCGCGTGTGGAATTCCTCGGATTGATAGCAGCCGTCCTCGTTTTCCTCGCCATACCCGTGCCCGAGGGTGACACGCTCCACATCGCCAAACGGTGAATCATCCAAATAGGTCTCGTTTGTTCCGTCGGAATACTCGATGGTGTAATGGTCTAACTGCCCTAGGTCCTTGGACGCGTAGCGGTGAAAGACCGCCAAGGGCCGCTGCGGCTGGGGACCAGGAAAGAGCCTCGCCCACAGTCCCGCGCTCAAGAACATGGCCACAAAGAGCCACTTCAGCGAGAAACGCAACGGCCAGCGCCGCGGACTGGTCTCGCGCGGTGAACTCAATGATCGCATCGTACGAGAGTTCCCTCAGGTAGGTCGCCAAAACCCGAGCCAGCGGCCCTCAGGGGGCGCTGTCCCCATGGGCCGCGTGCAGCAGATCCGCCAGGCTGGGCCAGTTTCGAGGAAGATCGAGCACCAGAGGTTCGTGATATTCGAGCCGCTCCAGATGCCCGTCGCGCCGCTTGAGCTCCGCCAGCAGCGCCTGAAAGCGGATCTCGCACAGCGTCTCGTCTCCGGGGCGAATCAGACCTTCATGCGTTTCTTGCTTTCCATAGATGAACTGGGCTCCTGCCGTTTGATAGAACCCGTCGCGCTCCCCTCCGTCGCGCCGTTCGAGGATGGCGCAGTCCATGTTCCCCAGCGGCGGCCGATCCAAGAACTCTTCCGACTTGCCGTCGGGATAGCGGACGCCGTACCAATAGAGAATGCCAAAATTCGGTTCTCGGTCGGGTAGACAGCGAGCCCACAACTGGGCGCGGGGCGGGCCCGGACGACACCAGGCCACGACCCCGACACCCAGGAGCATGGCGAAACAAATCCACGTCACGGAGGATCGCCGCGGCCTACGGCGCTTTCCCAGAACGTCGCCTGCCGTGCATCGAGCGTTCAAGCGTGCCTCCGGGGGCGAGCGGCGCCGGCTGGCGCGGACCAAGCGGATCGGAATCAACCTCCCATTCGCTTGCCGGGGCGAGATTTGTTCCCGCCTTCCGCAACGGCACATGGCAGCAACGCCGGGGACCCCTCTTCGTGGTTTCGCCCTTTCGCGATCCTCTCAAGGAAGCAATGCTTGCCCCTACACGATGACCCCTTCACCTCGATCGGGGATGGCGACATAGGCGAAACCGACTGCCCGCAGACGTCGGCCAAAACGTCGCTCGCTCTTGTTCCCCGTGGACCGCGGCCGCACTTTCTGCACGCCGCCCGCCAGCGGCCCCAGAGCACCGAGCAGAGTGATGGTGGAATCCAGTCGCGTCACTCCCGCAACCGCTCAAATCAGCGCTCCAGCCAGCAGACTGAAATGGGTTCCGAACGGGGGGGGCGTACGATCCAAGGCGCTCCTCATGCGCGCCAGCGGGCCCTTGGAGGCGTCAAAGGACTTTGCGCGATTGTCGCCGTGGGGCTTCACCAACATTGAGGAAGAACCTCAATAAGGGACCACCTGAGGGCGCTTGAAAAGCCCCCACCTTTAAGGAGGGGGCGGTCGCTGGTCCGATACCTGTTTTCCGCAAGGGAGACGGGCCAGCGATGGCACATCAACTGTCGATGGACAAGGTTCAGACGATTCAGCACTTACGCTCGCTGGGCTGGTCCCAGCGGCAGATCGCAGAGAGCCTCGGAATCGACCGCAAAGCGGTTCGCAGGCATCTGAGGGGGCATGAACCAAAAGGGACCAAAGCGCCCCCCGGCTCCGACGCGGCGGCGGATGCGGCATCCGCTACGGCCGAGAACGTCCCGTCGGTAGTTGAAAGGTCGATGGCGGTTCGTTAGCGCTTCGACCAACTTGCCCAGTTCTCTGTAGCCTTTCACCCGCTTGAACCGTTTTCCCCCATCTCGCAGCGCCGCCGTACACCAGCGGTGACGCATGTCGCCGTCACGCCACTTCGTCACGCGGTTCGTCATCCGGCGCGCCATGCTCAGGGCGGACTCGATGGCGTTCGTCGTGGCGAACGTCCTGTGCAGCGTCTTTCCCAAACCTAGTCGAGTCACCGTCAGCGTCTCCTCCAGCCCTTCCGACATGCTCGCCGCCGCATCGTGATTGATCTTCGAAAGCCAACGCACCGTTCCCTCCAAAAGCGCGATCGCCGTCGCATAGTGCGATTCGGTGTACGCCGCCTTGAGACGCCGGTTGAGTTTCTCCTTGTGACGGTCAGGCACGTGCGCCTGCACGTTCCGCTTCTTGTGCACTTGGCAGCGCTGGATCACCGCCAGCAGACCACCGAGCACTTCATTCGCGCTTTGGAGAACGCGTTCCTGCACTTCGGCGGCGTGCCTCGGACGCTGGTCATCGACAACCTTCGCGCCGCGGTCACGCGAGCGGACTGGTTCGAGCCAGAACTCAACCGCAAGGTCGTGAGCTTCTGCGAGCACTATGGCACGACGATCCTTCCCTGCCGCCCCCGGATGCCACGACACAAGGGAAAGGTTGAACGGGGCGTGGACTACGTCCAAGAGAACGCGCTGCGGGGCCGAACCTTCGAGAGTCTCGCGGCCCAGAACGCTGCCTTGCTGCGCTGGGAGACTACGGTTGCCGACACCCGCATCCACGGGACCACCAAACGGCATGTCGGAAAATGCTTCTTGGAGGTGGAGAAGACCGCGCTCTCGTTCCTGCCCCAAGAGCGATTCCCTTGCTTCGAAGAAGGAAGGCGAAAGGTGCATCGCGACGGGCACGTGGAGATCGCCGGTGCGTACTATTCGCTGCCGCCGGAGTACGTGACCCGCGAGGTCTGGGCGCGATGGGACCTGCGTGTCGTGCGGCTATTTAACAGTCGCTGGGAACAGATCGCGATGCATGCGCGCGTCGAGGCAGGGCGATTCGCCACCAACACGTCGCACATCGCCAGCGAGAAGATCACGGGCGTGGAGCGGGGAACCGCCTTTTTACTGGGAAGAGTGGGGCTGATCGGCCCGCATTCCGCCCGCTGGGCTCAGGCCATGCTGACCCATCGTGGCATCGCCGGAGTGCGAATCCTCCAAGGGCTGGTGGGGCTGACTTGCAAGCACACGAGTGAGGAACTGGAGACGGC
>Ga0105046_10002561_pt1 | contig 28736 bp, 31 predicted proteins | sample MAT03_FD_78385 | JGI IMG/M metagenome (GOLD analysis project Ga0105046, IMG submission 78385) | Freshwater microbial communities from Lake Fryxell liftoff mats and glacier meltwater in Antarctica - MAT-03 (megahit assembly) | ecosystem: Environmental > Aquatic > Freshwater > Ice > Liftoff... | reverse complement strand
TCCAGGCCGCCATGGCCGCCGAGCCCAGGCCCACCCATGTCCCGCGTGAACGCCCACCGGCAGCGCAACTGGACGCCAGTCCGCTGGTGCTGGTCGAGACCAAACGCGACCTGCGCGAAACGACCCTGCCGTTCGAGCAGGCCGCCGCCGCGCCGGCAGCGCGCGTGGAGTAATCCCTGGCGCTGGTGCCGGTTGGCACTTCAGGAAAAGGCAGCTTTCGCGCTGCCTTTTTTTCGCCTGAATCATGCGTCGCGCTGCATGCGCTGCCTGGTTCTGAAATGGCGTTGAAGCATTCGCAAGCCTGATCTTCAGGTGTGCTTCAAACAAGCCAGGGGTTGCCCGGCGGGTTGGCAAACCTCCGGCGCTGAAGGCAACGACGGGTTCGACAGGCGCAGCCCCGAACGGAGTGAAAGCGAGAACCGGCCATCGATCCCGGATCAAGTCCGCGATACCAGCGACAACGAATAGTCAGCTATCAATTCGATAGCTGCTTGCGCCCGCCGGACAAGGACTGGAGGCCTAAAAGCCTTATAAAACCCGCGTTGCCACAGAAGCAGGCTGCTCGGCCTGCAGGCGCTGGTACTTCTGCCAAAGCGTTTCCCGGTTTTCGATGAAAGCCGGGTTGATGGGGATGCAGGCCACCGGGCAGACCTGCACACACTGCGGCTCGTCGAAATGCCCGACGCATTCGGTGCAGCGCTGCGGGTCGATCTCGTAGATCTCCTTGCCCATGTAGATCGCCTGGTTCGGGCACTCCGGCTCGCAGACGTCGCAGTTGATGCACTCGTCGGTGATCAGCAGGGCCATGGCTCAGACGCCTTTCTGCGCACTTGCCGCATGCGCCTCGCGCAGCGCGGCGGCCAGGCCGGGGCTGACCATCTGGCCCACGTCGCCACCGAGCTTGCTGATCTCGCGCACCAGCGTGCTGCTGATGCATTGCAGCGGCGCGTCGGGCAGCAAAAAGACGGTTTCGACCTCGGGCCGCAGCTTGCGGTTCATCGCCGCCATCTGGGCCTCGTAGTCGAAGTCGGTGATGTTGCGGATGCCTCGCACGACGGCAACCGCCTGTTGCGCGGCGCAAAAATCCATGATCAGGCCGTCGAAAGGCAGCGCGCTGACGTTGCTCATGCCCTGCGTCTCGGCCTGGACCTGCGCAATGCGCGTCTCCAGGCTGAACAGTGTTTTCTTGTGATGCGCCGCCGCCACGCCAATGATCAGCGCGTCGAACAGCCCGCTGGCGCGGCGCACCACGTCCCCGTGACCCAGCGTGAAGGGGTCAAAGGTGCCGGAATAAACCGCGATGCGTGAACGTGGGGAGCTGGTCGCCATGAATCAATTATGCCCGGCACCCCGCGTCGCCGCGTGTCCCTTCCGCCGGCAGGGCTACGCCAGCGCGCCGGCCCGGACCAGCAAATGGAAATGAACCGCGCCAGCCTTGCCACTGCGGTGCACTTTCAGGCCGCAGGCGGCCAGCGCCTCGTCGTCCCAGGGTTTCGGCGCTTCCAGGTAGACATAGCCCGGGTCGGCCACCGCGTGCGCCGCCGCCTTGAGCGCGCCTTCGAACAGTGCCGAGTCAAAAGGCGGATCCAGAAACACCAGCTGCATGCTGCCCGGCGACTGCCGCCTGAGCAGCGCGATGCCGTCGCCGCGTTCGACCTTGACCATGCCCGCCTGCAGCTTGAGCTGCAGCGCTTTCAGGCGCGCCACCAGGCCCGCATCCTGCTCGCAAAGCAGCACCTCGGCCGCGCCGCGCGAAGCGGCTTCAAACCCCAGCGCGCCGGTGCCGGCGAAAACGTCGATGCAGCGCCAGCCGCCCAGGTCCTGGCCAAGCCAGTTGAACAGGGTCTCGCGCACACGATCAGGCGTGGGACGCAGGCCGGGCTTGTCGGGCACCGGCAACCGGGTGCGTTTGTAATAGCCGCCGATGATGCGGATCTCGCCGGGCGGCACCGACTTGCGCGCCACGACTTTGCCGGATCTGCCGCGCGCTGCCGGTTTGTTCGAGACCGGTGCGCTGGTGGCTGGGGTGTACTTCATGGCGTCGCTCCCACCGTCACCGTGACCATTTTTTCAGGCTGCAGCTTGCGCGCAAAAGCCGCCTTCACGTGGTCCGCACTCACCTTCGCTATCTGCGCGGTCCAGGTGTCGAGGTAATCGAGCGGCAGGTCGTTCCAGGCGATGTTCGACAGATTGCCCAGCAGTTTGCGGTTGCTGTCGATCATCAAGGCAAAGCCGCCGATCAGGTTGTCCTTCGCGGCCTTGAGTTCAGCTGCTGTCGGGCCCTCGGCGACGAACTTCGCAATCACCTGCCTGGCCACCTCGGTGGCTTGCGCGGCCTGGTCGGGCCGGGTCTGCAGGCCCACGGTGAAAGCGCCGGCGTGCCGTCCCGGCGAAAAACCGCTGTACACGCTGTAGCTCAGGCCGCGCTTTTCGCGCACCTCCTCGGTCAGGCGCGAAACAAAACCACCGCCGCCCAGAATGTAGTTACCCACGGTGATGGCAAAAAAGTCCGGGTCGTTGCGCTTGAAGCCGGGCTGGCCCATCAGCACATGGGCCTGCGCTGAATCGAAGGGAATGCGCAGCTCCCGCGCGGCCTCCAGTGGCGGCACTTCGGTGACCGGCGGCAGCGCTGTCGCCGCAGCGCAGTCGGTAGCCGGCAAGCGTGCCAGCAGCCCGCTGACCAGCGTCTCGGCCTGCGCCCGTGTGACGGCGCCCACGATGCTCACACGCGTGTTGCAGCGCGTGATGTGGGCCGCATGAAACGCCCGCATGTCAGCGACGCCTATGCGCTCCAGACTGGCCGGCGTGACTTCGTGACCATACGGGTGGCCGCCGTACACGGCCTTGGCAAATTCGCGGGAGGCCACGCTGGCCGGCCTGGTGTAAGACTCCTTCAGCTGCGCCTGCAGCCGCTGGCGATCGCGCTGCCAGACGGCGGAGGGAAACGACGGCTCGGCAATTTGCCTTGCCGCCAGCGCCACCGCCTGGGCCAGCAACTCCGGCTCGGTGAGGCTGCGCAGTGAAAAGCTGAAGCGGTCCGAACCTGCCGAAGCGGTGAAGGCGGCGCCGAGATCGGCCCAGGCCTCGCCCAGGGCGTTTTCATCGAGCGAGGGCGCAGCACCACGCGACGCGACACCCTTGGAGAACATGGCCGCAGTCGCGCCGGCCAGGCCCGTCTGGCCGACGGCCACGCGCCGGCTGCCAGCGTCGAAATCAAGCTGCACATCGACCATGGCAATCGCCGGGCTTTCCACCAGGTAAACCTTGGCGCCGCTGGCCTGGGTCCACTGCTGGACGGGAATGGCCGCCATCGCCGAGGTAGGGGAAAAAATGGCTGCAGCCCACATCAGGCAAGCGCAGGCAGCTCTGTTTTTGATAGCAATTTTCACAACGAATCCTGGACAAACAGTGGGAGAAAAAGAGGAAGACTTCAATGGCGGACAGCGGCGGCCGGCGCACGCGGCTTGCGGTTCGGGTCAGGCGGCTGCGGCAGCAGGGTGGCCATGGTCAACTGGTCATCGCCGAAATAACGCGCGGCCACCGCCTGGACTTCCGCGGCGGTGACGCTGCGCAGTTGCCTGATCAGGCGCTCGTCGGTGTCCAGCGGCAGGCCGTTGATCCAGTAAGAGCCGAGCTGGCGCGCCTGGTTGAACAAGGCATCTAGCTTGTAGGTTTCGCTGGCAATCCACTGGGTCTTGACGCGCTTGAGCTCGGCCTCGCTGACGCCGTCCCTGGCAACCAGCGCGACCTGCTGGCGCAGTGCGTCGGCGACCTGCTGCGCCGTCTTGCCGTCCGCAGGCACGCCATCGAGCGTGAAAAGCTGCGGGCCGCGGCCGATCAGGCCATTCGATGCGCCCGCGCTGTCGGCCAGGCGGTTGTCGCCCTGGGTCAGCGCGCGGTCCAGCCGCGCGCCGCTGTAGCCGTCGAGCACCGCCGACAGCGCCGTCAGCGCCAGCGCGTCCCGGTTGAAGGCCTCGCTGCCGCCGGCCGCGTCGGGCGGGCGCAGGCCCGGCACCTTGAAGGACAGGCTCACATAGGCCTGGCTCGCCGGTGCCTTGAAGTCGAGCTTGCGCAGGCCGGTCTGCGCTGGCTCCACGCGCGGCTTGCGCGCAGGCACCGGGCTGGCCGCGATGCTGCCGTAGTATTTTTCAGCGAGCCGGCGCACCTGCGCCACATCCACGTCGCCGGCCACCACCACCGCCGCGTTGGCAGGCACGTACCAGCGCCGGTAAAACGCGCGCACATCGTCGGGCGTCATCGCGTCCAGGTCGCTCATCCAGCCGACCACCGGCCGCCGGTAGGGCGAGGCCAGAAAGGTCATGGCGTTGGCAGCCTCGAACATCAGTGCACGCGGCGAATCCTCGGTGCGCAGGCGGCGCTCTTCCTTGACGACTTCCAGTTCCTTTTTGAACTCCTCATCGGCCCATTGGTTGCGGGCAAACCGGTCGGCTTCCAGACGCATCACGTCTTCGAGTTTGTCCGAGGGGATCTGCTGGTGATAACCGGTGGCGTCACGCGAGGTGAACGCGTTTTCGCGCCCACCCAGCGCCGCCACGCGGCGCGAAAACTCGCCGGGCTTGAGCTCGGCCGTGCCCTTGAACATCATGTGCTCCAGCACATGCGCCACACCCGTGGTGCCGTCCACCTCGTCCATGGAACCGACCCGCACCCAGAGCATGTGGGCCGCAGTCGGCGCGCGCCGGTCGATCTTGACGATGACCGTCAGGCCATTGGCCAGCTGGAACTGCGTCACTGGCGCGGCGGCCGGTACGACGGTTTGGGCCCGGGAGGGATGCGCCACAAGGACGGGAAAAAACAGGCAGGAAGCCAGCAACAGGCGTGTGCTGCGAGATGCTGCGAAAGATCGGATCAATAACCCCATGAAGTGCTGCCCCCTGTGTTTCATAGAATAGTGTGACTCCAAAGCAGACCCAATGTTCAGTTTCTTCAAGAAAAAAAAGCCCGCCGACGCCCCCGCTGCCCCGCCTGCAGCACCCGCCAGCCTCCCCGCGCCAGAGCCGGCAGCCGCCCCGCGCGGTGGGCTGATCGGCAGCGCGCTGGTCACCCCGATAACCATCCCGCTGCCTGGCGCCGTTCCGGCCGTGCGCGAGCATTGGGTCAGCAAACTCCGCTCGGGCCTGCACAAGACCGGCGCCAGCATCTCCGGCGTGTTCACGGGCACGCAGATCGACGATGCGTTGTACGAAGACCTGGAGTCGGCGCTGCTGATGGCCGACACCGGCACCGGCGCCACCAGCTACCTGCTCGATGAGGTCAGACGGCGCGTCAAGGACAGCGGCGTCACCCACCCGGTGGCCGTCAAGAACATCCTGACCGACGCGCTGACCGAGTTGCTCAAGCCGCTGGAGCAGGCGCTGGTGATTGGCGAGTTCAAACCCACGGTGATCATGGTCGCCGGCGTTAACGGCGCCGGCAAAACCACCTCCATCGGCAAACTCACGCGACATCTGGCCGGCGAAGGCGCATCGGTGCTGCTGGCCGCAGCCGATACCTTTCGCGCTGCCGCGCGCGAGCAGCTCGAGGTCTGGGCCGACCGCAACAAGGTCGAGATCGTCAGCCAGGAAGGCGGCGATCCGGCCGCCGTGAGTTTTGACGCCGTCAGCGCCGGCAAGGCGCGCGGCAAGGACGTGGTGCTGGTCGATACCGCCGGGCGACTGCCGACCCAGTTGCACTTGATGGAAGAGCTGAAAAAAATCAAACGTACGATTGCCAAGGCCGGCGTCAGCGAACGCAGCGAAGGGCCGCCCCGAGCAAGTTCAGCCCCCTCGGGGGGCAGCGAACCACATGCAGTGGGGAGCGTGGGGGTCGGCACTCCTCCCCACGAAGTGCTGTTGGTCATCGACGGCAACACCGGCCAGAACGCGCTGAGCCAGGTCAAGGCCTTTGACGACATTCTGCAATTGACCGGCCTGATCGTGACCAAGCTTGACGGCACGGCCAAGGGCGGCGTGCTGGCAGCTATCGCGCTGTGGGCGCGCGAGCGCGCGAAGGCCTCGCCGCACCTGCGGCCAGTGCCGGTGTATTTCATCGGGGTTGGCGAAAAACTCGAGGACCTCGAAACCTTCAACGCACGCGAGTTTTCGCAGGCCTTGCTGGCCTGAGATTTCGTGCCGCCCTCAGGTCAGGCCCAGGCGCAGCAGCAGCACCCCGGCCACCACAAAGGCCACGATAAACACCGTCTCGCCCAGCAGCAGGGCCACCGGTTTCCAGCCGAGTTTGAGCAGGTCTTCAAAACTGGTCTTGACACCCGCTGCGGCAATCGCCGTCACCAGCATCCAGCGCGACGCATCGCCGGCGACCCTGGCCATGTCTGGCGTGATGGTTCCCACGCTGGCCAGCATCACCATGACGATGAAGGCCAGCAGAAAGCCGGGGATCAGCGGCACCTCGGTCTCCGGCGTTTTGACACCCTGCTGATTGCGGTACAGCACCGCAATCAGCAACACCACCGGCATCAACAGCATCACGCGAAACAGCTTGACCAGCGTCGCGGTGTCGCCGGCCTGCGGGCCCAGCATCATGCCGGCGGCCACCACCTGGGCCACGTCGTGGATGGAGCCACCGAGCACAATGCCGGCCTGCGCCGGCGTCAACCCGATGGCGCTCAGGCTGAAGGGGTAAATCACCATGGCCAGCGTGGACAGCACGGTGACGCCCACCACGGCCAGCAGTGTGAAGCGCTCGTTCTCACGGGTCTGCGGCAACACCGACGAGACCGCCAACGCGGCCGACGCGCCGCAAATCGCCACCGCACTGCCGGTGAGCACGCCCTCGTCGCGCGAGCATCCCAGCCAGCGCGCGAGAATCAGGCCAAACACGATGGTCAGCAACACCGCGAGCACCATCAACAACCCCGTCTGCAGGCCGAGTTCGGCGACCTGCGCAAACGTGATACGCGCGCCCAGCAGTGCCACCCCCAGCCGCAGCACCGTGCGTCCGCAAAAATTAATGCCCTTGACCACCCGCGGGTCATCATTGAAGAAATGAAAGGCGAGCCCGATCAGCAGCGCATACAGCAACTGGGGACCGCCGTAATGCTCGGATACGAAGGTGGCCGCCAGCGCGATCACCACACATACCAGCACGCCAGCGAAATGCGCGGCCACCTGCCCGCGCCAGCGGTTCAAGAGAGCGCGCACGGCGACAACGCGGCTCATGGCGTCTTCGACAACATGCTGACGTAGTCGTGCGCCTGGGTGTTGATGGTCGAGACGCGGTATTCCACCGGCTTGTCGCCAAAGGTCAGCGCCAGACGATGTACCTCCATCACCGGCGCTCCGACAGGAAGCGCCAGCACGCCGGCCACAGCCTTGCCCGCTGCCGTGGCCCGGGCACGCTCCTGCGCGCGCAGCACGGTGATGCCGAAGTCGGTCTGGTACAGCGCATAGACCGTGCTGGGGCGCTCGACAAAAAGCTCTTCAGTCAGATTGCGGAACATCGCCGCCGACAGCGCGAGCCTGTCATGAACCACTGCGCGCCCGCGCAGCGACAGCTTGTTGTCTATCCTGAAAACCGGCTCCCCCGGCTTGATGCGCAAGGCCCGGGCCTCGGTGGCGTCGGCCTTTTCGCGTGCAAAACCAATGCAGGTGATGTCGGGAAAATCCTGCGCTTGCGGCGGCTCGTCCTCTTCCGGATCCCGGCGCGGCTCCACATGAAAAAACTGGAACATGAAACGCGCCCGATTGTGCGGCGCGACAAACGTGCCCTTGCCCTGGCGTCGCACCAGCACGTGCTCGTGCACCAGCTCGTCAACCGCATGGCGCAGGGTGCCTATGCTGACCTGCAGTTCCAGCGCCAGCGCGCATTCGCTGGGCAACGCTTTACCTGTAGCGTAGCCCCCGGTTTCAATGATTTTCTGCAACTCTCTTTTGACCTGGCGGTACAGCGGCAACGACTCGCCGCTGGTCAGCGGTTTGAGGTGCCCGGGTTTGTTTTTTGCTGTCACTGCGCCATTGGAACACTGCGGGCCGTGGTCGTACAGGTCATTTAGATGAGTGGATTGACAAGCTTCGTCCCGTCCTCAAAACTGGCGCTTCGATTCAACTTCGGACCTCGGAAAACCCAATGATTCATTTTGTATTACATGATGCCAAAGACACCGTGGCTGTCGTGGTGGTGGAAGGTGTGACATCAGGCACAGACATGACCGGCTGGATCATGGATGAAGATCGAATGATCAAAGTCAAGGCGCAGCAGGACATCCCGATCGGCCACAAGGTGGCGCTCAAGGACATGACCACGGGAGACACCGTCTGGAAATACGGCATCGACATGGGCAAGGTCGTGGCCGACATCAAAACCGGCCAGCACGCCCACGTGCATAACATCAAGACCAAAAGGTGGTAATCGATGGCCCGTCCAGCTACTGCGCCGACGGGATGCGTTGTTGAAAATCCTCGCCGGGTGTTCAACCCGGCTGCGGTTTCCGCCTAGCCTGCCGCCCGCTCGCTAAGCCGGACAAACCACCGATTCATAAAAATCCAAAAGGAACACATCATGTCAGTCATCGATAAAAACACCACCTTCCTCGGCTACCGCCGCGAAAACGGGCGGGTCGGCGTGCGCAACCACGTGATCATTCTTCCGCTGGACGATTTGTCCAACGCCGCCGCTGAGGCCGTGGCCCACAACATCAAGGGCGCGATGGCGATTCCGCACCCCTACGGGCGTCTGCAATTCGGCGCCGACCTGGAGCTGCACTTTCGCACCCTGATCGGTGCCGGCTGCAACCCGAATGTGGCCGCCGTCGTGGTCATCGGCATCGAAGACAGCTGGACGAAGAAAGTGGTTGATGGCATCGCCACCACAGGCAAGCCGGTGGTCGGTTTCGGCATTGAAGGCCACGGCGACCACGAGACCATCATGCGGGCGTCCAAAGCGGCCCGCGACTACGTGCAGTGGGCCAGTGAAAAGCAGCGCGAAGCCTGCGCCATCTCCGAACTCTGGGTGTCCACCAAATGCGGCGAGTCGGACACCACCTCGGGCTGCGGCGCCAACCCGACCGTCGGCAATGCCTTTGACAAATTGCATCCGCTGGGCAACTACCTGTGTTTCGGCGAGACGACCGAGCTCACCGGGGGCGAGCAGATCGTAGCCGAGCGCTGCGCCAACGACGCGGTGCGCGAGCAATTCATGTTCATGTTCAACCGCTACCAGGCGGTGATTGACCGTCACAAGACCAGCGACCTGTCGGACTCGCAGCCAACCAAGGGCAACATCGCCGGCGGCCTGACCACCATCGAGGAAAAGGCGCTCGGCAACATCCAGAAGATCGGCAAGAAATGCACGGTGGACGGCGTCATCGACAAGGCCGAAATACCGACGCATCCGGGCCTGTGGTTCATGGACTCATCCAGCGCCGCCGCCGAAATGGTGACGCTGTGCGCCGCATCGGGTTACGCCCTGCACTTCTTTCCCACCGGCCAGGGCAATGTGATCGGCAACGCCATCGTGCCGGTCATCAAGATCTGCTCGAACCCGCGCACGGTGCGCCTCATGAGCGAACACATCGACGTGGACACCTCCGGACTGCTGCAGCGCGAGATCACGCTGGACCAGGCGGGCGACCAGTTGCTGGAGAACATGCTGCGCACGGCCAATGGGCGGCTCACAGCGGCCGAAGCACTGGGCCATCGGGAATTCGTGCTGACCCGCCTGTTCGAATCAGCCTGAGCGTCGCATGGCCCGCATTGTCATCAGCGAATTCATGGACGAACGCGCGGTTGCGCAACTGGCGGCCGTGCACGACGTGTTGTACGACCCTCTGCTGGTTGATGATGCGCCGCGCCTGATCAGCGAGGCCCAAAGCGCCGAAGTTCTGATCGTGCGCAACCGCACGCAGGTCCGTCACGCATTGCTCTCGGCACTGGGCCGCTGCAAGGTAGTGGGCCGGCTCGGTGTCGGGCTGGACAACATCGATGTGGCCGGGTGCGAGGTCAAAGGCGTGCGGGTGATCCCGGCCAGCGGCGCCAATGCGCTGAGCGTGGCGGAGTATGTAATCACCGCGACCATGATGCTGCTGCGCGGGGCCTATGTCTCCACAGGAGCGGTCGCCGCCGGGCAGTGGCCGCGCGCGGCCCTGAGCGATGGGCGCGAGACCGCCGGCCAGAGCCTGGGCGTGGTCGGCTTCGGCGTCATTGGCCAGACCACCGCCCGGCTGGCGCAGGCGCTGGGAATGAAGGTCATGGCCCATGACGCGATGCTGGCCGCTGATGCACCGGTGTTTGCGCAAACCGGCGTACGCTGTGTGGGTCTGGACGAACTTGTCGCGCAGGCCGATGTGGTGAGCCTGCACGTGCCCTTGGTGGCTACCACCCAGGGCCTGTTTAATGCCGCGCGAATCGCTGCCATGAAGCCGGGCGCCATCCTGATCAACACCTCGCGCGGCCACATCGTGGACCTGACCGCTGCCGTGGCCGCATTGCGCTCCGGCCGCCTGGGCGGCGCGGCCATCGATGTGTTTGACGTGGAGCCGCTGCCGTCCAGCGAGATGTTGCAGGATTGCCCAGGTCTGCTGTTGACACCGCATGTCTCCGGCCTCAGCGCCCAGGCGAATGAACGTGTCTCGTTCATGATTGCGGAAAAAATTCTGGAGCACCTGCGCTAATGGCCCAACTGACCATCGAAGAAGCCACCCGGTTGGCGGCGCGCGCGCTGCGTAACGCGGGTGCGGGCGAAGCCATGGCAGCCAGCACGGCGCAAGCGCTGGTGCGTGCCGAAGCGCAGGGACTCGCCTCGCACGGACTCAGCCGCGTGCCGCAATACGCCACGCACCTGCGCAACGGCCGCGCCGACGGTCAGGCTGTTGCAGCCATCGTGCGGCACAAAGGCGCAGCGGTGCTGGTTGACGCCAGGCAAGGCCTGGCTTTTCCGGCCTGCGATCTGGCCGTCGCGACCGCCATCACCACCGCCCAAACGCTGGGCGTGTGTTTTGCCGGGGTTACCAACAGCCACCACTGCGGCGTGCTGGTTGACCATTTGCGTGCGGTCACCGCCGCCGGCTTGGTCGGGCTGGGCTTTGCCAATTCACCGGCGGCCATGCCTGCAGCCGGCGGAAAACACCCGATTTTCGGCACCAACCCCGTGGCTGCGGCTTTTCCACGCCGGACTGCCGACGCCCTGATGATCGACCTTTCCCTCAGCGAAGTGGCACGCGGCAAGCTGATGGTCGCGGCCAAAGAAGGCCGGCCCATTCCAGCGGGCTGGGCGCTGGACCGCGACGGCAAGCCGACCACCGATGCCAAAGCCGGACTGGAAGGCTCCATGCTGCCATTGGGCGCAGTCAGCAGCCCCAAGGGCTCCATGCTCGCGCTCATGGTCGAGCTGCTTGTCACCGCCGTGATCGGCGCGCAGTTCGGTTTTGAAGCCTCCTCCTTTTTTGGGGACGAGGGTAATGCGCCGCGCATCGGCCAGGCTTTTTTGGTGATCGATCCCGGCGTGCTTGCCGGCAGCGACGCCTATTACGACCGTATGGAAATCCTCATCGGGGAAATGCTCTCCGACGAGGGCGTCCGCCTTGCAGGCGCGCGGCGGATGAGCCTGGAGGAACAGGCCAACAGATCAGGGCTCACGATTTCCGATGCACTGAAAAACCAGCTCGACATGCTGGCGGCATAGACCTGTCAGTACCGCACTGGATGCGGCGCGGCGTGGATGGGATTTTATTTGTAAAAGGGAGATACACATGAAACGTCGAGACATCGTATTGGCATCCGCAGGCGCCGCATTGGGCGGTGTTCCCGCTTGGGGCCAAGCCCAGAACTTTCCCAAGCCGGGCAGCACCATCAAGTATGTTGTGCCCTTTGCGCCGGGCGGCCTGACCGACATGATGGCGCGCACCGTTGCGCAAAAACTCACGGAAGCCTGGAAGGTGCCGGTGGTTGTGGAGAACAAGGCGGGCGGCAATGCGCAGATCGGCGCGGACCAAGTGGCCAAATCCCCGCCTGACGGCAGCAGTCTGCTGGCCATCACGCTCACCCACGCCGCCAATGTCGGCTTGTTTCCGAATGCTCCTTACAGCTTCGTCAAGGATCTGCGACCCGTGGCCTTGCTGGCTGGCTCGCCGATGCTGGTGGTGGTGCCAGCGGGCAGCCCGATCAAGGACTTCAAGGACCTGATCGCGGCATCGAAAGGCAAACAGTTCAATGCCGGCTCCAGCGGCAACGGCACACCACCGCATCTGACCATGGCGCTGTTCAACGATCTCAACAAGACGCTGATGACCCACGTGCCCTACCGCGGTGGTGCGCCGTCTATGACCGATCTGATTGGCGGCCAGCTCGACGTGATTTTTTCCAACTTCCCGGAGTCGATTGCCCACGTCAAGGGCGGCAAGCTGCGCGCGCTGGCGGTTTGCAGCCTGGGCCGCCACCCGATGGTGCCCGACGTACCGACGGCCATGGAAGCCGGCATGCCGGGACTTTTCGTGGAAAACTGGACCGGCGCCATGATCCAGGCCAAAACGCCAGACGCCATCGTGGACCGCTATTCGCGCGAGATGATCAAAATCATGTTCAGCCCCGAGGTCGAAGAGCGTGCCAACCAGCAAGGCTTTCGCGTCACACCGAAGGGGTCTGGCGATTTCGCCGGTTTTCTCAAGGCCGAGATCGAACGCTGGAGCCGCATCATCCGCACCGCAAAAATCACCGCGACCTGAGCTGCGTCCGCTCGGGTGCAGTTAGTATTCGGGCCGACTGGCCGGTAATTCTCCCTATGCCCATCGACACCCAAAAGCTTTAAAGTGATCGTGTGGTCGGCACCTGTCTGGCCAGGGAGACAGCCATGACAACCACCACTTCCACTGAGGCTTCCGGCGCGCGCCGGGTCGATCTGTTGTTGGCTCATTATGAAGAGAGCCACCGCAACCCGAAAAACGAGATCATCCATTTCATCGCCATCCCGCTCATCATGCTGAGTCTGGTCGGCATGATGTTCGCGATCCATCCTTACGTGGCCTATGCGTTGATAGCGGCGAGCATGGTCTATTACCTGCGCCTGTCGCTGGCTTTCCTGCTCGCCATGCTGCTGTGGTCACTGCTGAGCATCGCCCTGGTATTTGCCATGGGGCCGCTGGTGCTGGAGCTATCGGTGGCGCTTTTTGTGGGTGCCTGGATTCTCCAGTTCATCGGCCACCGGATTGAAGGCAAAAAACCGTCTTTTTTCGAGGACATCCAGTACCTGTGGGTCGGCCCGCTGTTTGTACTGAGCAAACTCTTTGTCAAACTCGGGCTGCGCTGGTAACTTGAAGTGCAGCCAGTTACCCGCATATACAAGTCACTCTTCCCAGGGATAGCCACTTGCCTACCTTTATAAGCCGCATTTTTCGTTTTGCCCTGCGACTCGTCTTCTGGCTGTTTGCCGCGGTTTTTGCGATAAGCCTGCTGGTGGCCAGCCTGATTGTGATCGCCCTGGGCCTGCTCAAGGCACTGCTGACCGGCAAAAAGCCCCAGCCCATCGTGTTTGGCCGTTTTCAGAAGGTTTCTCCGGACGCCTTCTGGCCTGGTGCCCGCACAACAGGCCGTCCCCCGGCGCGGGAGGCTGACGTGGTCGATGTCGAAGTGCGCGAAGTGCGCGACGACAAGCGCCTGCCCTGAAGTCCGCGCAGCACGGCGCCCCGGTCTTCCTCTCACTTTTCCGCTGTTTCTTTGGCTGCATCCCCGATGGCGGCAGCTACGCAGCTTTCAGTTCAAGCTTTTCCGACACGATATAACAAAATCCCTTGCTCCACCCAGGGCGTACACCGCCAGAAAGCCCGAGCCGCCAAGCGAGCTGGTACCGGCAAAAACCGCCAACCCGCCCGAAACGATGAGCAGCGCGCGGATGCCACCGCCGCCGTCGGCCCCGTGCGCAGTCGTTTGAGCAACTCGGCCAGCCCAAAGCCTGCACCCAGGCCCAGGGCAGCGTCCCACCCGAACTGTTGCAGCAGGGAGCGCAGCACCTGCGCCGCGTCCAGCCCGGCGCCTGCTGTCGGCCCCGCTGTGGCCGCCAGGGCTACACCAATGAATGTGAGGGTGAGATACACCGCCATCGGATCGTTCATGCCCGATTCGATCTCGAGCGTGGCCGCCACCCGCTCATTGAGCTTGACGCCAGAAGACTTGAGCGGGGAAAACACCGCCGCCGCATCCGTCGAGCCAACAATGGCGGCCAGCAGCAGCGCCAGCGGCCAGCTCAAGTCCAGCAGCCATCAGGCCGCTGCGCCCGTGATCCCGGTACAAATCAGCACGCCACGGTGACCAGCAGCAACGCGGGCCTCGGCCCTGTGCGAAAGGTGGTGAAGTCAGTGCGCAAGCCACCGTCCAGAAGAATCACGGCCAGGGCAACGGTACCAACCCAAAAAAAAACTTAGCCGGAAATTGTCGAAACCAGCCCGCCCGGCCCATCCACCCCAGCCAGGATGCCCACCACCAAAAATACCAGCAAAGACGAAAACCCCAGGCGCGCAGAAAACACCCCGGCCAACACGCTCACGAACACCAACGCACTGGCTATCAGCAGCGGCACGGTGAGGAAGTCGAGTGACGGGGCCATGTGAAGATGTCATCAGAAATGAGATGGAAATTTCAACCGCATGCGTTAGAGCATGCAGATATCACACCGGAAACTGGCGAAGATCCCAGTCAGCTCAGCGTCGACTGAGAACCCGCCAGCTTGCGCTGAAGCTGGCCTGTCACCATGCCATTACTGTAGCTACTGCGGCACCAGTTCTACCCGCCGGTTTTTGGCTCTGCCCTCTTCACCACTGTTATTGGCTACCGGCGTCAGGTCAGCAACACCGAAGGCAGACAAACGATTGGCGGCTACGCCATAGCTGCTGGCCAGCGCGGCAGTCACTGCTTCAGCACGGCGTTTGGACAGAGCAATGTTGGCGTCCAGCGCTCCCTGGTTGTCGGTGTGGCCCACTACGCGAAGTTTCAGGCCAGGTTCACTTTTCAGGAGCTTGGCAATCTCTTCCAGCGCGGGTTTTGATTCGGCCTTTATATCTGCCTTGGCGGTGTCAAACAAGATACCGTAAAGCGCAACGCGCCCGGTGCTGGCGATAGCTTTAGACATCTCAGATGCACTCACGCTCACCATGTCTTGCTTGAGGCTGCCCACGTCCACCACATCCAGTGCCACATAGGCACCTCGCTGCGCTTTGTAGATAACGTCGGGCTTGTCCCACTGCACCGCGACCAGTTGCACATAGGTCACCTGCCCCTGGCTCTCGCGCTTGGCCGACAAAGTGTTGATGCCGCTCATGGCGGCGCCGGTGAAAACAAACTGGCTACGGTTGGTCGCCAGCGGTGCCTTGTTGAAGCTGAAGCCGTTCAGATAGCCGTTCCACTTGCCCAACTTGGCGTCCTTGGTGGAGTCGTAGAGTGTTGTGAAACCCTGGGCAGCCAGCTCGTTCGCATAGTTACGAAACACCTCCAGGCTGCTGGTGTCACCCGGTGCCTCGTACCAAATGCGGGTGCGTCGGCCTTCGGCTACCACGGGCGCAGCGGCGAACTCGCGCTTGCCGGTACTGAGGTTGAGTTTGACAAAACTGCTGGTCGGGATGTCGACCGAATCGAACTGCTTCACGTCGTAGGCCACGATGTTGGAGCCTGCATAGCGTTTGATCAAAGGGTGATCCTTCGCGCCCGCCAGGTCCTTGGCGAAGGCAAGGCCGCATAGCAGGCTAAGGCTGAGGCCAAGGCCCCAGCCGAATCGGCGTGCCCCACACAATGTAAAACGGTTGCCGTATTGGATGCCAGTTGGCAAAGTGGTTTGAGCCATGGTGTCAATCCTACAGTTGTGGGTTTTGTATTGTGGGGGCAAATACGCAGACATCGACTGGCGAGCTAAAACTGTGACATTTCATCAGCCCGTTGTGGTCGAGGTCGCGCAAGAACAGGCTCAAATAAACAAACGTCTTGCAAATAGGCTACTGACGCCAAAATTTGCGTGACCAACTACCCATTTTTTTGCAGCGCCAGCCAGTTCAGCCTTCGAGCGGCTGACCCAGCGGCTCTAGGAAGGCACGCTCCAGCGTCACTGGCTGCAAGCTCACCGAGCTGACCTCACCGCCATCAATGGCCTGCACCACTTCGCGCAGGCTGCTGGTCTGCGGCAGCAGACACAGCAGTTGTCCAGCGCGGGGCCGCACAGCCCAGCCCGAGCCTGGGCGCGGCGCGTGGTGGCGTAGGCGGTCAGATCGAAGCCTGCGACATCGTGATCCACCCCAGCATCGACGCCTGTGCGCAATTGCGCGCGCACGGGGTGACGCTGGCCCAGGTCGAACGCATCGAGCTCGAGGTGCATTTGCTGGTGCTCGAACTTACGGGCAAGAAAGAGCCCGTTGATGGCCTGCAGGCCAAGTTCAGCGTCTACCGCGGCTGCGCCGCCGGCCTGAGCTTTGGCCGCGCCGCTGAAGAAGAATTCTCCGACGAGGTGGTCAACCGCGACGACATGGTGGCGCTGCGCCGCAAGGTGGTGGCCACCGTGGACGACTAGATTGACGAAGCCAGTGCCGGCGTCACGGCGGTGCGGACGGCCCTGGCGCGACCCTGATCCGCCTTGGCAGGCTGACAGGCGACCCTGCAAATCCATCGATCTGCAGGCGTTTGGCACGCCCTTCTCTGGTTTTTTTCCTACAGGGAAAGAATGAACCAAAGCGCATTGTTAAGCACCAATAGAGACGAAAACAAAGGGTTTACGCGTATAGCCTGACCCTATGCCAGTCATTGAACCTATTGCTTAGCACTCTCTCCAACTGAGTGCTAATATTAACTTCAGAAAAGGAGTTTTGCCTCATGTCCTATGCCCTTTCGCCCAAAGTGACCCCAGCCAGCACGGCCCTGGCGAGCGCTAATCCGTGGTCGCTGCTGCCACCCTTGGGTAACCTGGACGCCTACATTTCTGCGGTCAACCGCCTGCCCATGCTCACTCTGGAGCAGGAGCAGGAATTCGCCCGAAGCCTCAAGGACAACAATGATCTGGATGCAGCCGGTAAGTTAGTGCTCTCTCACTTGCGCCTGGTCGTCGCCACTTCCCGTAAATACCTGGGTTACGGCCTGCCACATGCCGACCTGATCCAGGAAGGCAATATCGGTCTGATGAAGGCAGTCAAGCGTTTTGACCCGGACCAGGGCGTTCGTCTGGTCAGCTACGCGCTGCACTGGATCAAGGCCGAGATGCACGAATACATCCTGAAAAACTGGCGCATGGTCAAGGTCGCGACGACCAAGGCCCAGCGCAAGCTGTTTTTTAACCTGCGCTCCATGAAACAGGGCTTCAAGGACGACGCCGATGTCGCGACACACCGCGATACGCTGACGCAAGACCAGATCGACTCGATGGCCAAAACGCTGAACGTCAAGCGTGAGGAAGTCATCGAGATGGAGCAGCGCATGTCGGGTGGCGACGTGTTGCTGGACCCGAGCCCGAGCGACGACGGCGAGGACGCTTTCGGCCCGATTGCCTACCTCTCGGATGCGACACAGGAGCCGACCCAGCTGATGGAGTCACGCCAGCGCGATTACCTGGCCAGCGACGGCATCACAACCGCGCTGCAGGGCCTGGACGACCGCTCACGCCGCATCGTCGAAGAACGCTGGCTCAATGTCAACGACGACGGATCAGGCGGCATGACGCTGCACGACCTGGCCGCCGAGTACAAGGTCAGCGCCGAACGCATCCGCCAGATTGAAGTGGCGGCGATGAAAAAAATGAAAAAGGTCCTGGCCGCCTACGCTTGATGGCCTGATAGTTTTGCCTGTGCTGCCGTGCAAGCGGCATCACCGAAGCCTGCATACGACCATCGTGTGCAGGCTTTTTTTTACCTGAGATAGGGACCGGGCTTAGCAAACGCAGCGAAGGGCCGCCCCGAGCAAGTTCAGCCCACTCGGGGGGCAGCGAAGCTCACGCAGTGGCAAGCGTGGGGGCCACAAACTTCAGCGAAGGGCCGCCCCGAGCAAGTTCAGCCCCCTCGGGGGGCAGCGAAGCTCACGCAGTGGCAAGCGTGGGGGCCCGTCAGCTGCCTTTGATCAGCAGCTTGACGTCGGCCGCCAGTGCAGTCGCGCCGGTGCCGTAGCGGCTGTACAGGCGCACCCGGCCCTGCGGGTCGAACACATAACTGCCGGCGGAATGGTCCAGCGTGTAGCTGCCAGGCGTTTTGCCCTCGACCTTTTTGTAAAAAATCTTGAAGTCTTTGGCCAGCTGCGGCAGCTTGTCCAGCTCAGGGCGCAGTGCCAGAAAACCTGGATCGAAATTAGCCATGTAGGCCTTGAGAACGGTCTGGGTATCGCGCTCCGGGTCAAGCGTGACAAACAGGCCCTGTAACCGGGCACCATCGGCCCCCAGCATTTTCCTGATCTCGGCCAGCTCGGCCATGGAGGTCGGGCAGACGTCCGGGCACTGGGTAAAACCGAAGAAGACCACCACCACCTTGCCTTGAAAATCCTTCAGGCTGCGCGCCTGCCCATTGTGGTCGGTCAGGGAAAAGTCACGCGCGTAGTCGGCACCGGTGATGTCGATGCTGGCAAACTGCGGCTTCGCGTCTGTACACGCACTTATCAAGCCAAGCAGACCTGCAGCCCCCGTCCATAAAGCGCCACCAGCTATCAACTTGATAGCATTTCGTTTGCCGGCAGAAACAGGTGGGTACTTCATACGAGGTAATGGTCCAGCAGCAACGCTGCGAATAAAACAGACAGGTGGATCAGCGAAAACCGGAAGGTCTGGCGCGCCAGGGCATCAGAGTAATTGCGCCACAGCCGCCAGGCGTACCAGCTGAAACCAAAGCTCAGGACAATCGCCACCACCAGGTAAAGCCAGCCACTCATCTTGAAGACAAAAGGCATCAGGCAGGCCGCGAACAGCACCAGGGTGTAGAGAAACACCTGCAGCCGCGTGAATTCGTTGCCATGGGTCACGGGCAGCATAGGCAGGCCGGCTTTGCGGTAGTCCTCCACGCGGTACAGCGCCAGCGCCCAGAAGTGCGGTGGCGTCCACAGAAAAATGATCAAAAACAGGATCAGCGCCTCGGGCGCGACGCTACCAGTCATCGCGGCCCAGCCCAGCACCGGCGGCATGGCACCGGAGGCACCACCGATCACGATGTTTTGCGGCGTCAACGGCTTCAGGATCACGGTGTAGACCACGGCGTAACCGACAAAGGTCGCAAAGGTCAGCCACATGGTCAGCGGATTGACCCAGACATACAGGATGAAGGAGCCGGCAGCGCACAGCAGGCTGGAAAAAGCCAGGGTCAGCGGGTTGCTGATCTGCCCCTGCGCCGTGGCGCGCCACGCGGTGCGCTTCATCTTCGCGTCGATCTGCTGCTCGACCAGGCAATTGAAGGCCGCGGCGGCACCCGCCACCAGCCAGATGCCGGCGCAGGCAATGATCGCCAGCCTCACCTCGGCCCAGCCCGGCACACCGGGCACCGCCAGCACCATGCCGATCAGCGCGCAGAACACGATGAGCTGCACCACGCGCGGCTTGGTCAGCGCGTAAAACTGCGCGAATTTGGAAGGCACAAAAGGAGTGATCGCCACGGAGGCGGAAGAGTCAGAGGTGTTCATAGGCGGGCAGCCTTGAATTTTGACGCACTTGCTGTCTCAGGGACGCGATGGCTGGAGAAAAGAGCCCCCGTCAGCACCACCACCAGCGCGGCCGCCCCGCCAGTGTGGGAGACTGCGGCGATCAGCGGCCAGCCCAGCACCACATTGCTCACGCCGGTGGCGAACTGCCACAACGCCAGGCCAACGGCCCAGTTGCCGTAAGAACGCATTGCCGGAATCCGCCGCAACTGCCAGGCCAACAGCAACAGCGCGGCAAACACCACATAGGCAGCCAGCCGGTGCACATAGTGGATGGCGGTCAGCGCCTGGAAGCTGATGTTTTCGCCGTCCAGCCCAGCGCCCAGCGCGCGCCAGAAGGTGAAGCCTTCCCTGAAATCCATGGCCGGCCAGAAACTGCCCTGGCAGGCCGGAAACTCGTTGCAAGCCAGCACCGCGTAATTGGTGCTGACCCAGCCGCCCAGTGCAATTTGCAGCCACAGCAGCACAAAGGTCGCGCCCAGCACCGCATAAACATTTCCGGGCAAGCCGACGCGTTGCGACACGCCTTGCGCCTGGGCGTAACGCACGGCCTGCGCCTGCAACAGCGCCAGCAGGATCAGTCCGCCCAGCAGGTGCAGGGTGACGATCAGTGGAAACAGTTTCATGGTGACCGTCAAGGCGCCAAACGCACCCTGGATGCAGACCCAGACCAGCGTTGCCATGGGCCACCAGACGGACAGGATGGCTCCGTTATCTTGCCCCTTGCGACGACTCAGCCAGGTTGCAATGGCCAGCGTCAGGATCAGCACCCCGACCCCGGTGGCGAGGTAGCGGTGGATCATTTCGATCCAGGCCTTGGAATGTGTCACCGGCCCGCTGGGCATGGCCGCCTGTGCCGCGCTGATGGGCTGGCTGGCACCCAGCGGACTGGCGTGGCCGTAGCAGCCCGGCCAGTCGGGGCAGCCCAGGCCGGAGTCGGTCAGGCGCGTGAAGGCACCGAACAGCACCAGGTCAAACGTCAGGAACAGCGTGACCAGCGTGAGCACCCGCAGGCGCCTCGCAGCAGGCTGGTTTTTGTTGCGCAGCCATACCCAGGCCAGCGGCCCGATCGCCAGCACCAGCCCCATGGCCATCAGTTGCAGCGTGGGACTCAGGTTGTAGAGGTCTTGCGTGTCCATGCCTAACCTAACCCGCCCGTGGCCCTACGCGGGTTTTCATACCAGCAGGGGCCGCGGAACCGGCCTTGGCCAGTCCTGAGCTTGTCGAAGGGCCAGTCCGCAGGCGCAGCGGCCCCTCTTCTTCGTGCAAGGGGCAGCGCACCGCCGAAGGCACGCGAAGCGACAAGCGTGGGGGCCAACACTACCTGCCTGCCTTGTCCCAGGAGTTCGAAGCGCGCAGTAGCCGTTCGAGGTCGCGCTTGGCCTGCGCCGCACCCGAAGCATCCATGTTGGCCGGGAAACGCATCATCCAGTTACCCATCGGGTCCACCACATACAGATGGTCGGAAAGGCGCTGGCCTGACGCAGGCTGCAGCCACTGCTCCAGGCCAGCCACGCGCAGCACGGTGGCGCCCTGCAGCGCTGTGTTCAGGGCGTCGGGAATGGCCGCCTGGTCGCTGACCAGCCAGACGCGGTCCAGCCGGTCTTTCTCGCGGCCCAGCGACTCGCGCAACTGACGCTGGAAATACAGGTGTTGCTGACAGGCCGCGTCGCAGGCGCCCCCGGTCACACTGAGCAGCAGCCACTGCCCCTTGAGCGCTAGCAGTTCGGTGCGGCTGCCGTCCAGAGCCACGGCCGCGACGGCCGGTAGCGGACGCTGCGGGTCGATCAGCTCGCCGTAGTTGCGCCGCCCTTCCGGGCGGATCACGTAATAGGTGAAGTAAGAGGCGATCACCGGCGCAGCGCACACCAGCAGCACAGCCAGCATTTTCCAGCGACCCGTGCGCGCATCGGGGCGCTCCCTCACGGCGGTGGCATCGGCTTGCGGCAGGCTGTGCACGGTCAGGTCCAGCGGCTGGTCCTGGCCGGCGGGGGGGAAAGCAGAAGGAGGCTGAGGGTGTTGCACGTTGAATTCGCTAAGAGGAACGGGAAGAAACATCGGAAGAAAGCCGCGGCCGCCTGCGGCTCGGAAGCACCAGCTGGAACCAGCCATACAGGCCAACCAGCAGCGCACACAACGCAAACCACTGGAAGGCATAACCGTAGTGCTTGTCGACCCCGGTGTTGGGTGCCGGCCAGTTGCGCAGCAGCCCTTCGCTGGGTGCGCCAGTCTGCAGCAGCGAAGCGCCCAGCAGCGGCATCCCGGTTTCGGCACTGAAGGCAGCCAAGTCCAGATTTTGCCGGATAAGGCCCTGGGCCGCGCCTTCAAACTCGTAAAGCTTGGACGGCGGCGGGGCCATGCGGCCAGCCACAGTGACCATACCGCCAGGTGTCTGGACCTCGGGCAAACGCGTTCGGTCGGTGAAGTTGCGCGGCACCCAGCCGCGTTGCACCAGAATCGATTGCGTGCTGCCGGCCAGCACCAGCGGCGTGACCACCCAGAAGCCCGGCTTGCCGTCCATGGGCCGGTTGTCCAGGTAGACGGTATGCGCCGCCTGCCAGCTGCCCTGCAGCACGGCTTCGCGGTGCATGACAATTGCTATGTTTTTCGTAGCTAGCAGCGCCCGTACGTCAAGGACGGGGAGCCTTTTTTGTGCCTCAATGGCAGCCTGCAGCGCTTCTTTTTGCGCAGCGCGGCGCAATTGCCAGTGGCCCAGCGAGAAGGTCAGCGCCACCATCACTGCGGCTGCCAGGGTCACGATCACAAAACGGCGATTGAGCAAAGGAAACCTCATGCGCGGATAATCCTGTTCATGAATTACCTTGTCGCACTCGCATTTTTGGCGATTCTCGCCAGCCTCGCTTCGGCGCTGTTTTTCATGCTCAAGGACGGCACCGGCGGCAAGGCCAAGACCAGCAACATGGCGCGCGCACTGGCCTTTCGTGTCGGCTTTTCCATCCTGCTGTTTGTCTGCATCCTGATCGCCTGGAAGATGGGTTACATCCAGCCTACCGGCATTCCGGCGGGCAAGTAAAAAAGAAAAAAGGTCGCCATGGCGACCTTCTGTGCATGGCGCGGCGGCGTTCCCGTCACAGCCAGTACACCAGGATGTACAACCCCAGCCACACCACGTCCACGAAGTGCCAATACCAGGCCGCTCCCTCGAAACCAAAATGGCGGTCTGCGGTAAAGTGCCCGCTTTGCAGGCGCAAGGTGATGAACAGCAGCATCAGCATGCCGACAAACACGTGAAAGCCGTGGAAGCCGGTCAGCATGAAAAAGGTGGAGCCAAAAGCGCCGGACGACAGTTTGAGGTTGAGGTCAGTGTAGGCGTAAAAATATTCATACCCCTGCACGCACAGGAAGATGATGCCCAGCAGCACGGTTGCCCACATGAAGGCAATCGTCTTGCCTCGGCGATTTTCGCGCAGCGCGTGATGGGCAATCGTCAGCGTCACGCCAGAGGTCAGCAGCAAGGCGGTGTTGATGGTCGGCAGCCAGAAAGGCCCCATGGTCGTGAACGGCTCGACGATGTCGGCCGGCGAGCCGGTGGCACCGACGGCCGTGCTGGGCCAGACCGCCTTGAAATCAGGCCAGAGCAGCGCGTTTTCCAGGCCACCCAGCGCCGGCAGCGCGTGCGAACGCGCCCACCACAGGGCGAAGAAGAAGGCGCCGAAAAACATGACCTCCGAAAAGATGAACCAGCTCATGCTCCAGCGGTAGGACAACTCGATCTTGTGCCCATACAGGCCGCCTTCGCTTTCCCGCGCCGCAGTGCGGAACCAGAAAAACACCACTGTCAGCCACCAGACCATGCCGAAGGCCAACGACCAGGCGCCCCAAGCAGAACCATTGATCCACTGACCTGCACCAACAATGACGAAGAACAGGCCGGCAGCCGTCATCACCGGGTACGCGGACGGCCCCGGCACGAAGTAGTACGGTGTTCCTGTAGATGCTGCTGAAGACATTTCCAACTCCTGTTTCGCTAAATTCTTGTATTCATGAGGTCACGGAGGTGCGCACGGCCTTGCGGCTACTTGCTCACCACCCAGGTAGCCAGAAGGATCAGGCTGCCGACAAACACCAGCACGCCGACCAGCGCCACGACGACGATGTGGATCGGGTTGAGCTGCTCCACGTCTTTCTCGTAGTCGCCGCGCGCGCGCAGGCCGACAAACGACCAGCTGACCGCCTTGATGGTGCGCCAGATGGATCCCTTGCGCCTGGGCAGCGGGGTGTTCACGCACCCGGCTCCAGCTTCGCCAGCGCAGCTACCGGTGCAGCCGGGGTTTTGCCGCCGACCTCAAAGAAGGTGTAGGACAGCGTGATGGTGGTCACATCTTTGGACAGCTTGGGATCGATCACAAAAGCCACTGGCCACTGCTTTTTTTCGCCGGGTGCGAGCGTGTACTGCGTAAAGCAGAAGCACTCGAGCTTGTTGAAGTGCGCGCCCGCTTGCGACGGTGCATAGCTTGGAATTGCCTGCGCCGACATGGTGCGGTTCTGCACGTTCTGGAACTCATACATCACCGTCATGAGCTCGCCCGGATGCACCTGCAGCGAGCGCATCGTCGGCTTGAAGTACCAGGGACCGCGCGCGTTGGCATCAAACTCGACCGTGATGGTACGCGTCTTGTCGATCTGTGTGTTGGCCGCATGGCTGGAGGTGGCACCCAGAATCTGGCGGTCACCCAAGGCCAGGATGTTGATGCCGGTCACCTCGCAAATGGCCCGGTAAATGGGCACCAGCGCGTAGCCGAAGGCGAACATGCCGAGCACGATCACGCCGAGCTTGCCGACCATCTTGAAGTTTTCGTGCTTGAGTCGCATCAGAGTACTACCTGGTTTGAGTTGGTTAACTGGCTTAACGACCCAGAAAAATCATCTTGGCCATGAAGCCGACTAAAAAGACGAGCGCGACTGAAGCCAGTATCAGCCCCAGCCGCAGGTTGTTTTTTTTCTGTTGAGGTGTCATGGCAGGCATGCGCTGGCAAGTGATCAGTACCCAATGACCTTGGTCGCCGTGGCGTCCAGGCGGGGAGGCGTTTCAAAAGTGTGGAAAGGCGCAGGGGACGGGACTTCCCATTCCAGGCCTTCGGCGCCCGCGCCGTCAGGATCGTTCCAGGGGCGCTGGGGTGCTTTTTCGCCCTTGCCCATCATGGCCGGCAAAACGATGAACAGGAAGAAATACACCTGGGCGATGCCGAAGAAGAAAGCACCGACGCTGGCGATCGCGTTGAAGTCGGCAAACTGCATCGGGTAGTCGGCATAACGGCGCGGCATACCGGCCAGGCCCAGGAAATGCATCGGGAAAAAAGTCACGTTGAACGAGATCAGGGACCACCAGAAGTGAATCTTGCCGCGGGTTTCGTTGTACATCACGCCCGTCCACTTGGGCGCCCAGTAGTAATAACCGGCGAACAGCGCATACAGCGAGCCGGCCACCAGCACGTAATGGAAGTGGGCCACCACGTAATAGGTGTCCTGCAACTGGATGTCAATCGGCGCAATGGCCAAAATCAGCCCGGTAAAGCCGCCCATGGTGAACACGAAGATAAAGCCGACCGCGAACAGCATGGGGGTCTCGAAGGTCATTGAACCCTTCCACATCGTCGCGATCCAGTTGAAGATCTTCACGCCTGTGGGCACGGCAATCAGCATGGTCGAGTACATGAAAAACAGCTGGCCTGTCACCGGCATGCCGGTGGTGAACATGTGGTGCGCCCAGACGACAAAGCTCAGGATCGCGATGGAGCCTGTGGCATACACCATGGAGGCGTAGCCGAACAGGCGCTTGCGCGCGAAGGCCGGGATGATCTGGCTGACGATGCCGAAGGCCGGCAGAATCATGATGTAGACCTCGGGGTGACCGAAGAACCAGAAGATGTGCTGGTACATCACCGGGTCGCCGCCGCCGGCGGGGTTGAAGAAGAAGGTGCCGAAGTGGCGGTCTGTCAGCGTCATGGTGATCGCACCGGCCAGAACCGGCATCACGGCGATCAGCAGGTAGGCGGTGATCAGCCAGGTCCAGCAGAACATCGGCATCTTCATGAGTGTCATGCCGGGCGCGCGCATGTTCAAAATGGTTACGATGATGTTGATCGAGCCCATGATGGACGAAGCGCCCAGGATGTGCAGGGCAAAAATGGCGGCGTCCATGGACGGGCCCATCTGCAGGGTCAGCGGCGCGTACAGCGTCCAGCCGGCTGCCGGCGCACCGCCGGGCATGAAGAAGGATGCGACCATGATCAGGCCGGCCGGAATCAGCAGCCAGAAGCTGAAGTTGTTCATGCGCGCAAACGCCATGTCGGCCGCGCCGATCTGCAGGGGAATCATCCAGTTCGCAAAACCGACGAAGGCCGGCATGATGGCACCGAACACCATGATCAGGCCGTGCATGGTCGTGAGCTGGTTGAACAGTTCGGGATTGACCAGTTGCAGCCCGGGCTGGAACAGCTCGGCGCGAATGCCCAACGCCAGTACACCGCCAACGATAAACATCGTAAAACTGAACAGCAAGTACAGCGTGCCAATGTCCTTGTGGTTGGTCGCATACACCCAGCGGCGCCAGCCCCTGGGGGCATGGTGATCGTCATGCGCGTGGTCGCCCTCGGCGTGATCGTGATGGTCTAGTACGGCACTCATCTTGCTTCCTTTGATGCTTGTCTGCGGCCTCGACGGAGGGTCGGCCGACAGTCTGTCTTGTCGCTTGCTTGCTTGCTTGCTTATCTTTAACTACTTGCGGGCGGCCTGGAACTCAGCCGGCTGCACGATGTCGCCGGTCTGGTTGGACCAGCTGTTTTTGGTGTAGGTGGCGACCGCGGCGAGATCGGTATCACTCAATGTTCTCCACGCAGGCATGGCACCACCTGCGGCGCCGTTGAGCAGGATCTGGATCTGTTTGCTGTGATCCTTGTCCAGCGCGATGGCCGAGCCGTCCAGTGCCTTGATCGGGCCAGCGCCCTTGCCGCTGGCCTGGTGACAGGCCGCGCAATTGGCAGCGTAGACTTTTTCGCCGCGGGCCTTGAGCTCGGGCAGCGCCCAGACCTTGGAAGGATCGTCGGCCTTGGCGGCGGCTTCCTTGACCTTGGTGCCCACCCACTTGGCATAGTCTTCGCCGGAGACAACCTTCACATGGATCGGCATGTAGGCGTGCTCCTTGCCGCACAGCTCGGCGCACTGGCCGTAGTAGTCGCCAATTTTTTCGGCGCGGAACCAGGTGTCGCGCACAAAGCCGGGGATCGCGTCCTGCTTGATGCCGAAGGACGGCACCATGAAGGCATGAATCACGTCATTGGCCGTGGTGATGATGCGAATCTTGCGGTCCACCGGCACGACCAGCGGGTTGTCCACCTTGAGCAGGTAGTTGTCCAGCTCTTCGCCTTTTTTCGGGCCGCCGCTGTTCGATATTTCGCGGTGGGTGCTGTCCAGCGTCGAGACAAACCCGATGCCTTCGCCCTCGCCCTTGATGTAGTCGTAGCCCCATTTCCACTGCATGCCGGTGACCTTGATGGTCAGGTCGGCATTGGTCGTGTCCTTGGAGGCCACCAGCACCTTGGTGGCCGGCAGGGCCATCAGGATCACGATCACAAACGGAACAATGGTCCAGATGATCTCGACCGTGGTGGACTCGTGGAAGTTGGCTGATTTGTGCCCGACGGATTTGCGGTGCTTCCAGATGGAATAAAACATCACCCCGAACACCGCCAGAAAGATCACCAGGCAAATGATCATCATGAACCAGTGCAGCCAATGCTGGCCTTCGGCGATTTTGGTGACCGCAGGGTGCAGGTTGAGTTGGTTGACAGCCGGGCCGCCAGGCAGGTCGTTGACCGCATGCGCTGCGGTGCTGATCCATGTGGTCATCAGTGCCGTCACGGCGGCCAGCCTGCAACTGGCCTTGAGGGCCAGCGACTTCAAAGCCTGGCCTGCGTGCTTCATTCCCGACCTCATCGTTGTACGTACGTTCATCGTGATCACTTTTAATGCCTCAATTACCGACTGATTAAGCGACTGATTATAAAGTTAGCCTTGACGTCGCCCTGACCTACCGCTTTCATCCCCCGTCTCTCCCCTGCTTTGCCGCCGCCAGCCTGGGCTCAAGATCCATGCAGCGCGTGCCGGATTTCCCGGGCCAACGCCGGCCTCAATTCGGGGCGCACATGGCGCCCCACCCGAACCGAGCGACCCTGACCCGATACCTCGATCAGCGAGCCGTCTCCGCGCCCGGGTTCGACACGAACCCATTGCCGGTGGAACTCCGCGCGCTCCAGCCGCCCCGCGCTCTCAAGCTCCACCAGCAGACGCGCTCCCTGAAGCACGATGCGCTCACCGTCTGTGGCATGCCGGGCATACATAAAAAAAGCGGCGCCCACCAGCAGGAGCTCCAGGCACGCAAAAGGCAACACCAGCGTCGCGCCCTGTCGCCAGAACAATCCGGCGATGCCCAGTGAGACGACGCACAGCGACAGGTACAGCCAGGCCAGTTGCGCTGGCGTCACCGAACAATTGCGCTTGAGAAGCCATTGAACCGCCGGGGGACCCTGGCCGTTAAGGCCGGACGCTGTGGCGAAACGAAATGCCGGGGAGACGTGCGACACGGGGCAACACTCGAAAAATTACCGCCGATCAAACACATTCGGCCGCATGGTGCGTGGGAACATACCCAAAATTCGAAACTTGATTGTAGCCGGGTTTACCCCGTGTACAGCCGCCGGCGCGGTCCCAATCCGGCTGACTTCCACGACGTGCGCAGCGCAGGGTCGCCCCCATCCAATTCAGCCCTTGAGGGGATGGAGCGTGCGGCTCCAAACCTGCCTGCGCAGGTTTGCACAGGCGACAGGAGCGAAGCGCCTCGCGAGCTGCGGCCTGCAAGGCCTCGCGCAGTGCGCGAAGCGACAAGCGTGGAGGAGGAGCCTGTCGGGCTTGGGAATCGTCGGCTGCAAATCGCTTTCGACGCCCCAAGCCCGACAGCCTCCTAGTGCGCGCCGCGCGAACCCTGCAACATCGCCCGCATGTCCGCAGCCGAGACCGCGCTCATGGGGCTGAGCTTGACCTTGGGCTGCGCTTTCATGGCATGGCCGTAAATAATTTCGAAGGTCAGCACGAGCCTGCCATCGGCCTGGCGCGGCAAATGCTCTTGAAGCG
>Ga0105046_10002559_pt1 | contig 28741 bp, 26 predicted proteins | sample MAT03_FD_78385 | JGI IMG/M metagenome (GOLD analysis project Ga0105046, IMG submission 78385) | Freshwater microbial communities from Lake Fryxell liftoff mats and glacier meltwater in Antarctica - MAT-03 (megahit assembly) | ecosystem: Environmental > Aquatic > Freshwater > Ice > Liftoff... | reverse complement strand
GCGCTCACCAAAACTTGACCACTTGTGCTCCGATAGAGTTGCCCACCCCCGGCACCGCACCTTGGCCCGTAAGCCGCAGATGGGCAAGGCATTATCATCCCCGGCCCCGTTGGGCCGGTGGGGTCACTCTCCGTGAGCATACCCGGGTAATTTCTCGCGAGTGCCGAAGTTGGGATGCCGCCGATGGTCTTGGAGACGGATTCCCACGGAAACTTCCTCAACCAAGGCCACGCGCTCGCATCCGCCCGCGATGACGGTATGTACCTGCGGATCCCTAATCCGCTATCTCTAGCGCGAGCTTTTCCACCGCGCCGCCTCGTGATGCAACGATCTCCGAAGTCTGGGCTTGCTCGGCCTCACGACATGCTCCCGGGATTGCAGATTAATCAGGTCACCCGTGTTTATCGGGCGCATGTTTTGGCTGCACTGACGAGGCCGCTGGCTCGTCGTCTTTGTCGGCTTCGGCCGCCGCCGCTGTCACCTGCACTTTGCCGGGCTTATGATGGGCGGGTGCGTAGATCGTATAGACCTGCATCGGCGTCGCTCCGATATTGGTGATGTTGTGCCAAGCCCCCGCCGGAACGAGGACGCACCAGCCCTCAGCAATTTCCTTTTCAAAAGTCAGTTTGTCCTTCGCGGCTCCCATCTGGACGCGGCCCTGGCCAGCGTCGAGGCGCAGGAACTGATCGGTCTCCGGATGCGCTTCAAGGCCAATGTCACCGCCGACGGGGATCGACATCAGCGTCACTTGCAAATAGCGCCCGCTCCAGGCGACGGAACGATAATTTGTGTTTTCCTTCGTCGCACGTTCAATGTCAAAAGATTGCGGCTGTGGCCCAATGTCTTTGATCGTCATCTTGGCCTCTGAATCGAATGTATCACGTAACCCGAATCGCCACGTAAAGATCAGCATGATCGTTGTGCCCGCTTAACTCGCGATCAACGGCGATGCCAGGGACCACCGCAGGCCGCCGCCCGCCCTTCCCGCTGGTACGAAGCCTCGCGCGGTTCCAATCTCCTGGACCCTGTGGACTTTGTAAGCTCTATCTCTGCCAAGGACCATCCCTCGACCGTTCGCCCAGTCACCAGCGTTCAGTTCATGCCGGGGCTGCACGCCTCCCGCCGTCGCCATCTCAGGTCTGCTTCCACCGCCATTGCGTCAACGGATCATTCGTGGCTGGGCCGGCGATTAGCCGCATCAATCCATGGCCCACCACGCCCATGATCGCGTACGCAGCCGAGATCGCTAGCATTGGCGTAATGCCAGGTGCGTAGTACCCCTTCGGCGCTAACGAAGAGTTGACCGCCCATGCTCGCGAGAAGTTGACCATTCGGTAGACAAGCCGATGAAGGGGCTCACCGCCGCCGGTGCGTGTCAAGAACTTTGAGACACCCGGCGAAATGATTTAGTGAGTTTTCCTTTTTGTTGTGGTCCATGAGTCGGGCTTATTCCCATGGCTGAGCATAATGTCGTTTGCCGCAAATTCGATCGAGTCGGCGGCAGGCGCTTTGAGACTCTGCTTCGTTATGAATTGATCAGAGATTTGCACGCGTTCCTGAAAAGTGCGCGCATTGCCCAACTTTTCTCTGAGCTCTGAGGCTGCCGCGCCAAGCACAGCATGCGCCGCGTGGTCACGATTGGCAGTCTCGACAGCCGGTAATCCAAACATTCGATGAATTGCCGAAGCCCGGAAGACGATGACAAAGGTCTCGACACTACCCCGGACAAGTAACTGACATCGTTGGTGCGTCTGTGTGCCGATAAGTGCGGCCGCTTCAGCCGTCCGCGCGACATCTGCACCGTAGAGGCGGAATTCAACCGGCCCACCAAACTGGAAACTGAGCATGTGTGCTGCTCGCGCCGGCACGGGGTGTATGAGGGTAGTCCCTCCCAATTGCGCTTCACGCTGCAGATAGAACTGAACAAATTGCGCTGCTGCGTTCGAAGCTTTACTGAAGTGGCTTATGTGCACGGCGTATGAGAACACTTTCCAGCGCTCAGTCCCCATCAAATCATGTCGCCGCTGGCGTACTTGTTTTGCCGTTTAATCGTATCGTAAACTGCTTATGGTCTCGATGTTGGCCGGTTCCAACGGCGTTCTAAGAAGTCACTCCATCGAGCCTGCCACTCCGTGCAACTTGACGCAGAACACCCGAAGCGTAGAAGAGTCGCTCCGGTAGAGTTGCCGGCCATACGAATGGTAACGACGAGCCGGATAGTGCTGGAACTTCGAGCGATTTCAACAATTCGGGCGGATGGCAAGGCGTATGTCGAATTCCTTCGCACCACTGGTTTGAGTGCCGGGTGTATAGACTTCCGGCGGGTGCGTCCGATAGCCAGACGCCGCATGGTGAGGAGGAAATTTACTTCGTCGTCTCCGGGCGAGCCCAGTTCAAAAGCGGCGCAAGTAATGCCGAAGTGAAGACGGGCGATGTCCTGTTCGTCCTCGCGAATGAGGCACATCACTTTCACAGCATTCTGGAAGAATTGGAGTTACTGGTCTTCTTCGCTCCGGCGGAAAGCTCGACTTAGCGCGCCGAGGCCCCGATGCCGCCGCGCAGGTTGTTCAACATCGTCAGCATGGCGGGCACGAGTGTGATGATGAAGACCACGGGCAGAATGAACACCACGGTGGCGAGGACCATTTTGATTCCGGCTTCACCGACCGCTTTTTCACCGCGGAGGCGGCGGCGCATGCGGAGCGCGTCGGCGTAAACCTTCAGCGCTTGGGAGAGGCTGGTGCCGAATCGTTCTGATTGAATGATCATTGCCGCCAGGGATTTGATGTCCTCAATTCCGGTGCGCCGGACGAGTTGCTGGAACGCTTTGCTGCGGTCCTGACCGGCCTTGACCTGCATGACCACCGTATAGAATTCGGCGGAGAGTTCGGGGTAAATGAACTGCATTTCTTCGCAGACGCGGCTGATGGCCTGGTCGAGCGCGAGTCCCGTGCCGAGCACGATACCGAGCAGATCGACCGTATCCGGCAGCGCCGCCTGCAGCTTATTTTTATACCGTTTCATCAGGCGATAGAGGATCTGCTTCGGCAGCAGCCAGCCCAGCAGGAACGCCGGCGCCAAGCCGAGGAGTTTGGAGATAAACGGCTTCGATTCCTCCTGCACCATCCAAGATCCGATCATGAGGGCGATGAGAAACGCCAGGTTGAACATGGCGTACCAGGCGAGGCCTTCGCGATTGCGAAAACCGGCCTGTTTCAGAAGTTGCTCGCTCTCCTCCAGCACGCTATCCACACCCGGAATAAGCGCGACGAAGTACAAAAAGCTATTCAGGAAACCGCCGCCTAACTTACGCTTGCCGGCGCGCCCTTCGTTTTGCCGGCGGGTGGCCATTAACTCGCCCAACCGGTCATCCAACGGGTTTTCCCGCGGCTGTAGCAACTGAATGCCGCTCCACGCCATGGCCGCTACGGCCGCGAACATGAGAATAAAGAAGAGAGGCGCGATCATATTTTAGGACTCGACATTTTGCGAATGACAAGGATGCCGAGTATCTCCGAAACAACGGCGTACATGAAGAACTTACTGCCAGTTTCATCATTCACCAGGATGTCAATATACTCCGGCTTCATGAACCACAGCACGATACCGAAGCCGATGGGCATACCGCAAAGCAGGGTGGCTGAATAGCGCTGCTGCGCTGTGGCCGCCTTTAGTTTCTCCTGGAGCGAGAGGCGCTCACGGACGAGCATGGAGAGGTTCTCCAGCACGGCTACCATGTTGGCGCCGGTCTGGCGTTGCAGGATCAGACCGGTGATGAAAAACTTCAAATCGATGAGGGGGATTCGCTCACCCATGTTGTGGAGCGCGGCATCGAGCGTGGAGCCGAGCCCCATTTCCTCCATCACCTTCTTAAACTCCATTTTGGTGGGGTCGGCGGTTTCAGTGGCGATGGTGTCCAAACCTGCTTGAATATTGTGTCCGGCGCGCATGGAGCGATTAAATAGATCGATGGTGTCCGGCAGTTGGGTCTCGAACTTTGCCAGCCGGGAGGCGCGTTTACGAGAGATGACAAAGTACGGAATCAGCGCGATGAGCGCCGCGAACAGGAAGCGCAGCAGGAGGATAGGAATGAAGAGCCCGAGCGATAGAAACGCGCCGATGAAGAGGATTAGCGTGAGGCCGGCGACGTCGGCGGCGCGGTATTTCAGGTTGGCCTGGTTGATGGTTTTTTGGAGCTTGGCAAGCGTGCTGCCCCAGCTGATCAGTTCGCCGAGCCAGGCGAAACGGCCACGTTCTTCCCGGCGGAACAGATCGGCACGCGAGTTGCGCCGTTCACCTCCGGCGGCCTGGGCGCGCAGTTCGAGCAGCCGTTGTTGCAGCGTTCCGGCGGCGGCCTTCTCCGGCACAGCGAAGATGAAGTACGCGGCAGCGAGGAATGCTCCGGCGAAAAGGATAAACGCGACGAAGAAGAACAGCAGCATCAGTCGTTCACCGCAACGACTTCATCATAGATCGCGTCGTCCAATTTGATGCCGTAGGACCGGATGCGGTCAGCGCAAACCGGACGGTAATTTTGTCCGCGGAATTTGCCGAGCACGCGTCCGCCGGCGCTGATGCCACTGCGTTCGAAGAGGAAGATGTCCTCGATTTTCACTTGATCGCCATCGACGCCGGTCACCTCGGCGATGCTGACGACTTTGCGGGTGCCGTCAGTAAGGCGCGCGCAATGGACTACCAGATTGACGGCGCTGGCGAGCATCTGGCGAATGACGCGATCGGGGATGCTGGAACTGGCCATCATGACCATTGTTTCCAGACGCGAAAAGGCATCGCGGCCGGTGTTGGCGTGGGTGGTAGTCATGGAGCCGTCGTGACCGGTGTTCATGGCCTGCATCATGTCCATGGCTTCAGCGCCCCGGCATTCCCCAATGATAATGCGGTCCGGACGCATACGGAGGGCGTTGATGACCAGGTCGCGCTGAGTGATGGCGCCGGCGCCTTCGATATTAATCGGGCGCGTTTCCAGGCGCACCAGATGCTCCTGCTGCATCTGGAGTTCGGCCGTGTCTTCAATGGTGACGACGCGCTCTTCCTCGCGAATGAAGCGGGAGAGGGTGTTCAACATCGTCGTTTTTCCCGAACCCGAGCCGCCACTGACGACGATGTTGAGGCGAGCCTTGACGGCGCCGGCGAGGAAGTCAATGATGCCGGGGGTGAAGGTGCCGAGGCGGATTAGATCGTCGACGGTCAGCAGGCGTTTGCCGAAGCGGCGGATGGACATCACGGGCCCGTTTAGCGAGAGCGGCGGGATGACGGCGCAGACGCGGCTACCGTCGCCGAGACGGGCGTCGACGATGGGCGAGGAGTCATCGATACGGCGGCCGATGTTGGAGACGATGCGATCAATGATGGTGCGGACGTGCGCGGTGTCCTTGAAGCGGACGCTGGTTTCGACGACCTTGCCGAAGCGCTCGACGTAGATGGAATCAGGCCCGTTAACCATGATGTCGCTGATAGTGGGGTCCTTCATTAACGCTTCCAATGGCCCAAGGCCGAAGACCTCATCGAGTACTTCTTCGATGAGCCGGTCGCGCTCACCGGCGTTGAGCGGGATGCCTTCATCGCGAACGATTCGCTCAATGTTGACGCCTAATTGTTCGCGGACGCCTTCCTTGTTCAGGGAGCGCAACTGCTCGGGCGTGAGGATGGTGAGAAGCTTCGCGTGGATGCGCGTTTTGATGCCGAACCAGCGGTCGGCGCCTGCGGCGGGGCGTGGAGTTGCGCGGCTTCCCATGAGTAACTACGCCGTTTGCGCAAGCTCCTTTTTGACGCCGGTGGCTTTGTCGACGAAGGCGCGGATGACGCGATCCATTTCGGGAAAGGCCTGGCGGTCGGTGACGAGCGGGCGGGCACGGTTGATACTGGCGAGCATGGAGGTCGAGTCGGGAATACCGTAGAACACGGGCTGGTTCAGGGTTTGCGTGACTTGCTCGAGGGAAGCTACTTGCGAGCTTGCCTTCTTCTGGTATTTGTTGATGACGATTTTGATTTGGTCGGCGGTGAAGCCCATTCGCATGAGGTAGCTGAGGTAACGCTGGGTGTTGCGAATCGAGGGGAACTCCTGCGTGGTGACGATGAAAACCGTGGTTGAGACTTGCAGCGCGGCGAGTGTCAAATCGTTTGAGAGGTCGCAGCCGGCGTCCATGACAATGGCGTCGTACTTTTCGACGAGGAAGGTGGTGAACTCGCGCAGCATGGAATCGGAGAACAGGGAGCGCGGCTGTTCGAGCGAGTCCGGAGGGCCGACGAGCAAGAAGCCGGAGGGGTCCCGCGTGACGAAGCCTTCAAAGAGCGATTGGTCCATGCGGTCGAGATTTTCACCGACTTCGAGCAGCGTGTACTGCGGCGCCGCGCCCAACTGCATGGCGACATCATTGGCGGTCCAGTTCACGTCGAGCATCACCGTTTGCTTCTTACGCTGCGCAAGTACAGTGGCGAAGTTCACGGCGAGCGCGGTGGTGCCGACGCCGCCTTTGGCGCCGAGGAAAGTGTAGATTCGTCCAAGCTGGCTGCCGCCGGAAATGGTGCGGCGCGGCGTGCGTTCCAGACGGGTGAGAGCGTCGCGGAGTTCGCTGCGCTTCAGCGGCATGGTGAGGTAGTCATTGGCGCCGCTGCGGATGGTGAGCAGGATGCTTTCGCCGTCTTCGGAGTAGTCGCAGACGATGACGTAGAGGTCGGGCACGGCTTGCTTTAGTTTTTCCAGCGACTTGATGCCATTGACTGGATCGGAGGAGACGTCGAGGAAGAGGGCGGCATCGGGGTGGCGCTCGACGTCCTGGAGAACGCGAATATAGAGATTGGGGGTGACTTCGGGGTATTCGCCGACGATGCGCGCGTTGGGGGTGTTGGCGATGCTGTCGCGAACGAGGTCCCGGACCGGGTCATCGGAGGAGGCGATCAATAAAGTAAACGACATTCTTCTCCTAGGGCAGGCATGCGCCCGCTTCGGGGTCACAGCCGGCGCTTTCAATGGGCATCGACGTCATAAAGTTCGGCATCTGCACGGCGGGCAGACCCAGATAGCTCATGAACGTCCGGAACGAGTATCCGGTCACGCGGATGGTGACGGCATCCGGAACACACTCAGTACTGCAATCGCCGCCGTCGCAGGCGAAGTCTTCCAGGGTGCCGGTCTCCGCATTGCGGGTGTAGTAGTTGATTTGGATCTCGGCGGTGCCGGCTTGAAACTCCTGCTGATCCATGTGGACGGGCACGTGGGAGCGCATCCAGGCGCGCACGTTGTCGCTGCCATTTTGATAGCAGTGCGTGGCCGCGTAGCGCGCGCCTTCGCGGGTCCATTCGACCGCGGAGTGCCAGGTCCACAGGAGTTGAGCGGTGAACACCAGCATGAAAGTGATGGGCAGCAGGACGCCAGCGGAGGCGACAACGTACTCGACGGCCGCCTGGCCGCCCTGCGTGCGGCGGGATCTGGTGACGGGGATTCTACAGGCCGCCATAGGGCACCCTTACGACGGGCCGAAGCAAAAACGTTTCGGCGGGAACGAATGGAATATTGGTACGGACGGAGTAGCCGTCGGTGACGGTAACGACGACGAAATCGGGCCCGCGGCCGCCCTGGGCGTTGTCACACCCAATCGAAGAACACTCGCAATCGGCGAGGGAAGGATTGTCCGTCTGGATACGTTCCAGCCGCACGGAGATAACGTCCGAGGTCAGGTTGGGGAGTTGCAGATCCCCGGCGGCGTCGCCGATTCCGCGTGTACCCAGGTTCTTAGCGTCGGTGAGGATGGGATCGGCGTCGTCGCAAAAGTTGACCGCCGGCTGGGTGGCGGCGTACCGGCCGACTGCGTAAAGAATCTTTTGCAGCGTGAAGTAGGTCCAGGTGATGCGCGCCAGTTCCACCATGCCGAACAACAGCATGAACAGAATCGGAAGGAATAGGACCGATTCCATCAAGGTGTTGCCGGATTGGGCGCGGCGTCTCATTGATGCAGAACCACCTTGCCGGGGCCGGTGGCGAGAGTGCAGCCGTCGATTCTGCCAGCACGGACAGGCATCACGGTGCCGAGATACAGCGCCGCGAAGCGGCCGTTTTGATCAGCGGCGTTGATGGTTACGTCATTGGCATTCGGCTCCAGGAGGAACTGCCGGAAACCGAGGACAACCATGGTGGCAGTGGATGCGGTGTCGATGATGGGAACGGTGATGACGCGGCGGCGGTTCCCGATATAGGCGGTGTAGTCTTCGACGTCGGCGATATCGGTGTCGACGGTGGCCGCGCCGAGGATGGTGTCGGTCTCCGCCACCAGGTTGCAGGCGGCGGGGACGGTCACATTGTCGAACCGCGCCGCGAGCCCACAGAGGTAAGTTGTAACCTGCGTGTTCACGCGGTTCTGGTTGCAATTTAGCGGCGCCGCGTTGGTCCAGATCAGCTCCTCGCCGTTGTAGCGAATGCAGGAGAAATTCGAGTCGGTGTTTGCGGGCAGGCCCATCGCGCCAATGCGATACAACTGCGTATTTTCTTCGGCTAACAGTTGGGCGCTTTCATTGTATTTGTTCAGCAGAACGTATGGAACGCGCTGGACGGTGTTGGCGAGTGCGCCGGGGTTCGGTCCACCGTTGCAGAGATATCCGAGCGTGTAGCGCGAGCCGACGGTGAAGCCGAAATCGACTGTATCTTCCTGCGAAATGGCCTGCACGCCCATCGGTTCAATTCCGCAAGCCTGGCAGACCGGTGAACTCACGCCGGCCACGGACTGAGCGACGAGATTTAATCGGCCGTCCTGGGCCAGCGAGAGAAATCGCCAGAAAACCAGCGGCGCTTCTCCACGTACGGTGACCCTGACGTGCCGGGCCGTTGTTCCGCCGGCCTCGCCGCCGGTTGCGCCGTCAGTTCCGATGGCCGATGACGCGGTGTCATAGAAATTCAGCACCGGCGGCTCGCTGTTGAGATTCGCGCTCGATTCGCCGATAGCCAGACCGCCGAAATCGTACATATTGCCGCGGCCGTTGGCCGTGCTGACGGCGAACATTCCGGCCGTCGTGGCGTTTTCGATGGAGACGGCTGTTCCGGCGAGTTGGACTGCCGCGGCCTGAGCAATGGAGTTGGCCGCGTTTTTCAGATCGTTGCGCGCGCTATACATGCGGCCAAGGTCGACGGCAAATCCCATTAACCCGAACACAACCGGCACGAGCAAAACGACGAGTTGAAAGGACGCAGTTCCGCCCTCGCCTCTCAGACGATTTAAACGACCGTCGTTACTTGGGTTCCTGGTGTCCACGCGGTCCAATAAACTCCGGCTTCGCGGCATCCTTGTTTTGATTCGCGCTTGCTTTGGGCCGTTTCTTCGTTCCGGCGCCTTTGTCTTCCGCGGTTGGCGGGAGGAAGTCCTCCACCCAATCGGGCATTTTCACTTTCTGGTCCGGCGTGAGCGGCTTTACGAAGCGCGGCGTTATGACTACGAGAAGTTCTTCGTTGGTCTTTCGAGTTGACCGGCTGCGGAAAAGTTGCCCCAGCACGGGCACGTCGCCGAGCCATTTTACACGGTTCATCGATTGAATGACGCGATTGTCGATTAAGCCCGCGACGGCGAAGCTCTCACCATCGCTGAGGATCGCTTCGGTTTCGGCAAAGCGGGTGGCGATCGCCGGGATCAGGTAGCCCTGGAGCGTGACCGCGTTGACGTAATCGAGTGAACTTACCTGCGGGCGCAACTTGAGATGAATGCGATTATCGCTGGTGATCTCCGGTTTGAAATCCAATTGAATGCCAAACTTCTTGAACTGCACAATGACAACGGGGGCGGTCGCGCCGCCGGTGGATGTCGCGGTGAGGGTGGGAAATGGGAACTCGCCGCCGGCCAGGAAGCTGGCTTCTTTTCCTTCGAGGGCGACAAGGTTCGGCTCGGCGAGCATCTGCAGCAGGTTGCGCGATTGCAGCGCTCGGATGGTGGCGCCGATGTTCAGGTCGGGCCGGAAAATGAACATATTGAGTAAGTCGGCGAAGTTCAGCGTGGTGTTGGAGAACTACTGGTTCTGAAACTGCAATTGGCTAAAGCGCGGCGTGGAGAACTGCTGGGACGAGATGGCGCCGAGGGTGTTCGGATTGCGGCTGAGGAAGTTAAAACCGACTTCGGAGAGCGCGATCCGGTCAATGGCCGCGAATTTCACTTCCAGCATGATTTGGCGCAGCTCCGGCGGAGGAGGCGTTTGGATGAGATTTACCACGCGCTTGCCGTAGGTTGAGGCGATGGCTTCCGCCTTTTTCGATGCCGCGATGCTGTCCGCTTTGCCGCTTAGAACAACCGTTTCGATGTTGCCGGTGACCGCTACTGTACCGCCCGCCATAGCTTCGGTAATCGACTTCTTGACTAAGTCGAACTCCATGGAATCGGGCTGTACGGAAATGTTGTAGCGGCGCGGAGCCCCGCCGGTTTCCCAGACAATTACCGTCGACTTGCCCAAGCCCTTGGCATTGATCATCACCTCACGAGGCGAAACAACGGAAACGTCGGCGATCTTCGGTTCGGACGTGGCCACGGTCTTGATGTCATTGGAAAACTGAACTAACTCGCCGCGACCGATAACTAGAGTCATTTCACGCGGCGGAGCGGTTTGAGCGGATACCACAACCGCAGCGGCGGTTATGCTCAATACCGCCAACTGAAAGAGGGGCCGAATATTTTTCATGTGTGGTTTGGGGAATTGCGGCAATTAATCCTGGAAGACTTCCTGTACGTGTTTGTCCCCACGGAAGACGTCAATCACCGCCCTTGGCTTTGGCGGTTCTTTCTTCTCCACGGCCGGTCGGACTGGAGCCGGCGGGCGCGGCTGCCCCGGATCCTCACCCACCAGCGCTGCCCAGGCGCTGTCGTCCTTCAGGTTTGGAATGTTCATCGCGGCGCGCGAGGGCATCCGGCCAGTCGACATTGCCCGCGCTTTCGCGGTCCGCAGCATCAACCCCGGATCGATGGTCTCCGAGGTCGCCGACAGCACTTCGTCACTTTTCGCGGTATCTTTCGGGTTGCGCAGGGACAAACTGATTTTGCCCTGATTTTTCGCTAGTTCGACAACACGTGCCTGCTCCGGCGTGACGAGCAGCGTAACCGAGCGGTTGCCGGTAGTGGGCGCGGCTGTCGCCGTTGCGCCGGGCGTTCCCGCCGCCGCCGCGCCAGCCGCTTCCACATTGCGTCCGATCGATAAAACAATTACGTCTTCCAACACCGTCGAGGTAACTGCTTCGGCCATGGAACCGGTCTTTGTGAAAAGTACGTCGACGTGCGCCCGCGGCTGAATTAAACCGCCCGCGCTGGAGGCGTCGGCAACGGAGATACTCACACCGCGCTTGCCCGGTTCAATGAGCGAGGCGATGCCATCGGCGCCGGTCACGCTCGACAGACGCGTGGAGAGAATCGGCTCGTTCTGCGTGATTGGAAACAGGAGTGCCCGGTCGAGCGCCAATGCCTCTTCCGCTACGGTCGCCCGAGGCGCGGTGGACTGCGGAATCGAGATCTTCTTCAAGTGCACTTTTTGGACCCGTGTTCCGGCCGGAAGATCGGCAGTGGCCGCTAAGACCGTAACCATCTTTTCCTTCTTCGGCGCCACGGTTTGGGAATACAGAAACCACGTCAGCAACGCGGCGGCGACGAACGCGCCTCCAAAGATCATGAGTAGTTTCTGGCGATCCATCAAATGTTCCCGCTCCGCTTTCCTTGCTCCGAACGACCGCCGTTTTCGCTACGCCAGGCCGTTTGGACACAACGCAAGCCTTGGCGCGGACACGGATGGCTTCCTGATATCGTAACAACACAGCATAACGCTAAAAGTTCCGCTCCAACAATATCGAAGTTGCGTCGGCATAGAGCCTTCGCCACCCCTTCTTCTCCAGGGCTTCGGTCAACGAATAGCGGACCGGCAACAGCGCGTGTGTAAAGCCGTATTTTGCTAGAGTTTCCTCCCATCCGGGCCGTAATTCCAGAAGTGAGACGTATTCTTTGAGGAAAGCGGAGCCGTAGTAGTCGCTGCGGCCGTCGAAGTACACTTTTCGCGCGCCGTTGAAGCGGTAAATTAAGTACCCTCCATATTTGTCCGGCGCCAGCAATTTGCCATCCGCCGGCAAGTGGGCGGCGGCGGCAACGGGGAATTCCTCGACGGGGAATCCTGTTTTACCTCCCAAGACAGCCAACACCGCAAGTACAGTGAAGATCGCCGCGAAGGCCCAGCCTCTGAGTGGAACCTGCAACGCGCGGAGCCGGTCGCCATAAGCCATCGCGGAGCGGGCGCGCTCCGGCAGATACGGCCAGAGAGAGAGAGCCGCCGTGATCGCACCGCCCGCCAGAGGCAGGCCCGCCAATGCCAGGACCGGCAGCCCGCGCGCGCTCCGCAACGCCATGGCACACAAAAGGAGCAGGACCGCCGCTCGCCGCCACTGTCCGCAGGCCAAAGCGCAGACGAATCCTGTCATCCCAATAAGCAGCAACGCGCCAATCTGCCACGCGCCCTCGCTATGGAAATTGAAGCTCTGGAACTCGGCTATCCGGCTCAGCAGTTCCGTGTCGCTGAGATAGCGCGCCAAATGGATGTGCAAGGCCCAACCGTAGGGGTTGACCAATGCCCCCATGGCGGCGGCCGCAAGCACCGGCCAACTCGCACCGTAGATCAAACACAACAGCGGGAGCAGGAAGAACGACCCGTGCGTGTTTGCCCAGAGAACAGCGAGCGCCAGCGCTGTCCACCAGCGCAACCTTCCCGATTCCAGGAGCAAAAGGGCTAACAATAGCCAAACCCATCCGAATACATGTGGCCGCGCCAGCCAATGCAGTTGCGCCGCCGTCAACATCGGTGACGCCAGCAGGCAGACGGAAAAAAAGTTTGATGCGCACGCCCAATGCAATCGCACCCAAAGCCAGGAACAGATCGCGATGGCGCCCAGATAAACCAGCACTACGCCCGGCAGACCCGCGGACCGATGCGCTCCGCCCATCACCGCGTCGGCGGCCCACTCCCACGCAAACCATTCACCGCCCGGCCGGGAAAAAGAATACCTGTCCGCGTACGGCACAGCCCAGTCCCGTAGCACGGCTTCGCCGGTGCGAATATGCCAGCCCGTATCCGAATCGCGGAAAAGTTGCTCGGGCGCCCGATAAAACGCCAAGGCATAAAAGACCGTGAACAGCGCCAGCGCCAAGGCCAAATCGGGAAGGAGCCACGTCGTCGCTCGTGCCGGCTTGCGCGGCTCCATCCGAAGACTACTGGCCCGAAGCGCCGATGCTGGTCAAGCCCTGGGTGATGCTCGAATAGAGCGAGACGACAGCGGTCGACAACTGGTTCACCGTGGTGATCAGCGCCAGTCCCACCGCCGCGACGATCAGAGCGTACTCGACCAAGTCCTGGCCCTGCTCTTCATTCCAGACGCGCAACATGAGTTGTTTGATCATAATTTCCTCTTTATCTTACCGGCCCGCATCCGCGGTCCCTGCCGATTTCTTTTCTTCGCCCGCGACGAAGGTCTGTTTCAACCCTCGGGCGAACGTCTTCCAAAACGATTGTTGCTCCCGCCGGGGCATGTGAATTGGCATGCCATCCAGAGCCGCGAGCTTTCGGAGATTATCAAGAATCTGTGGCATATCCTTGCGGTATTCCAGCGCCAGTTCCAATTCCCGGCGCGCACCCGCCAAGTCGCCCTTCTCATACAAATACGCCGCCAGGTTATTGTGCGCAACCGCCAGGTCCGAGGTTTGCCGGAACTGCGTGATGGCGGCGGCGGGCTGATCCCCCAGCGACAAGCCTAAGTTGTTTCGAGCCGTCTCCGAGGCCGGGTTCAGATCCAGCGCCCGGCGGAACTCTTCCACGGCTTCACTCTTTCGACCCTGCATCATCAAGTTATATCCCAGGTTGTTGTGCAGCGCATCCCTTCCCGGCGCGCGTTCCACCGCGCGACGGTGAAGGGTTTCTCCGTCTTTCCATTTGCCCAGGCCATCCTGCACGATTCCGGCCCAGGACAACACATTCGCCGACGGCTTGTCGCGCTTGGCCAGGAACTCGTTCAGCCGCATCTCGGCTTCGCCGGGCCGTTCCACGCGAACCAGCGCCCGGCTGAGCGCCAGTACGGCCGCCTCAGACTCCGGGAATCGCTCCACGGCCAGGCGCAAATGCTCCAGTTCCAAGTCCGGATAACCCGATTTGGCATACTCTTCGGCCAAATCCAAACGTAAGCGAACGTTCTTCGGCTGGGCCGCCATGCGGTCCCGCAGATCGCGCACGCGCGGGTTCCCTTCCCCCGCATCCACCGCGTTCAACACCTGCCGCTGCATCACTGGCTGCAGCGTATCCGCGGGCACAGTCACCCGGCTCACGCGATTCTTCGACGCACACCCCCCGAGCAATATCCCCGCCGCGACCGCTGCGAAGGCCAGCTTCATTACGCGTCCACCGTGTGCTTCGTGAACTCCAATTGATCCCCCGCCACCGTACCGGTCGCCGCGGCGTGTCCTGCCGGCAACTCCAACACCGAGTGCGCCCGCAAGCACAGCGACATCCGCGATTTCTTCATATTGTCCCGGATTTTAAGCACTTTCTTCTGCTTGCTCAAATACAGCACATCAATCGGAAAGTTCATTCCAAACGTGTGCACTGCTTCGCAGGGTACAATCCACAAGCCCTCGCCTGCAGTAAGATTAGAATGTTTTAACAATCCGGTCCTTCGTTTTTGGCTCGTATCGGCAATGTCCGCGTTGGTTGTCACGACGGTGTTCCGAGTGGCATTCTTTATCAACAGTTTAACTGTCACTTGTGGTTTGGGACCCCTGTTCAACCCCGGCCTTTGCATTTTGTTGCGCCGAGCCGAGGAACTTTCCAGACGTGTAAGGGTTTAGACTAACGAATTGGCTATGTCCCTGCAAATGACTATTTTTCGGCTCGGGATCTTCGTCACGCTCCTCGCCACCGCTGTCCGGGCGCAGAGTACCGGCGCGAGTTTTGGCAACGTGGTGAATTTAGGCGGCACGCCGTCCGATATCGTGCTCGACGAGGCCCGCGGCCGGATCTACTCGGTGAACTCCACGGCGAATCGAATCGACGTACTTAGCCTAAGCGAACGCAAGGTGATGAAGAGTAACGTCGTCGGAAACTTTCCGCTCGCCGCGGCCCTATCCGCGGACAACGCCTACCTCTACGTATCGAACACCCAAAGCGCATCGCTGAGCGTAATCGATCTCGGATCCGATTCGGTCGCCAACACCGTCAGCCTCCCCGCCAAACCCGAAGGGATCTCGGTGGGCGCCGATGGCCGCGTCCTGGTGACAACGCAAGGCACGGGAACGAACAACGCGCTCAATACTCTGCTGCTTTATGACCGGACGCAAGGGTCGGGACAGCAGATCTTCTCAATCCCCAATCCCCCCACCATCAGCACCCCCGCGCCCCTGCCGGCGGTCTTCGCGGGCCGTCCCGCCACCGCATTTCCAGGCCGCTTGATCACCACGCCGGACGGCAACTTTATCGTCGGCATGGTAGCCATCAACCAAAACGCCAACACCGCGCAAACCACGCTCTTCGTCTATGAAGCCGCTTCCGGCACCGTCATCCGCAACCGTACAGTGACGGGACAATCGACGATCCTTTCGATGTCGCCCGACGGCAGCAAGTTCATGGCCGGCTCGACTCTCTATGACACCGCGACGTTAGCCGTAGTCGCGCAGATGAGTACTGCGAATTTCCCCTTCTTCATCGGAAACGGCACAAATCCCGGGTTTAACGTGCAGCGCAATTTGGGAGGAACGGCTTACTCCCAGGACGGACGGACGCTCTACAGCGCCTTTAACACCGCCGCCACCACCGCCCGGCCGGTCTCCAATGTTCTCTATGTCGGCGGATCGAACAATCTGAGTGTTCGGTTGGGTCTGCGCCTCCGGGAATCGATTCTCGGAGTGTTGAGAGCGACGCAGGACGGCAACGAACTCTTCGCCATCTCCGAATCCGGACTGCTGCACCTTCCCGTTGGCGCGCTGTACGATTACCCGATCCTCCAACCCGAGACCACGCAGGTCTTTCTGGCCGTCGACAACTGCAACAAAGGCGTGGCGAAGGCAGCGGTTAAGGTCGGCAATCTCGGCAAAGGCCGGCTGACCTATAGCATCCCCAACACCACGACAGCGCTGGTTATGCAGCAGACCAGCGGTGTGGCGCCTTCCACGATCACCTTCACCATGGAGCCTGGCCGCAGCGGAGTTGTCCGGCAGCCGGGTACGAACCTGTTCACGGCGGCTGCCGGGGGCAACGGAGTCGCGCTTAATATCAGTCTGCAATCGCTCGACGCGATTAACTTCCCCAATGTAATTCGCGTGTACATGAACTACCGCGAACGGGATCAGCGCGGCGTCATCTACCCGTTACCGGTCACTCTCAATAACTCCGAGGGCCTGTTCGACATGGTTCTGGACGCCAAGCGCGGCCGCATTTACATTTCAAACTCCGGATTCAACCGCATTGAAGTTTTCGATACGAAGGCGCAACGGTTCCTGGCGCCGCTTGAAGTCGGCCAATTGCCCCACGCGATGGCGATGACGCCCGATGCCCAAACACTCTATGTCGGCAATACAGGAGGCGAATCGATTGACATTATCGATCTCGATTCCTTTACTGTCTCCGGCAAAGTGGACTTTCCGGCCATCCCGCGCATCGGACAGCAGGCCCCGGTCCGCCCGCTGGCGATGGCATATGGCTTGTCTGGCCTTCAGTTCATGATGTCCAATGGAAGTTTCTGGCGCGTCATCGGCAATCAGGCGACGGTACGTCCGGCGAATTCAATCACGCCGGTTACGATTGGCGGACCGATTTCGATGATCGCTTCCCCCGGCGGCGAGTACATTTTGACGATGGCCGGGAACGCGAATGCGTACCTCTATGACGCCCTCGCCGATGCCTACACCGCTTCCCGCCAGCTTTACGACCAGGCCCCCGTTTCCTATTTCGGCCCCTCCAGTTCCGGTCCGTCCGGATCCTATTTCCTCGCCAATGGCCTCATTTTGAGCCCCAGCCTGGCGGTCATCGGCGGCACCGAACGGCCCGGCGTAACCCAGTTCGGCGCGCCCGCCGGGCCCAATCAGCCACCCACGCAAACCATCGTCTCCAACGGCCAACGTAATGTGGCCAGCGTTTACGCCATTGACGAAAATCTATTCCTCCGGATGACGACTCCAGTGCGGCAGAACCTCACCGCCGTCACCCGTGACGATGCCCGCGCGACACTGGAAATGGTCAACATTCAGACGGGCTCGGAAACCGTAATCGCCGTCGCACCCGAAAATCCGCAATTCAGCGTTTTCGGCGCCGCGCGAGTCAACACTCCCTCTCGCCAGATGCTGGTCGACGATCAGAATCTGGCGTACTCGATCGGTGTCAGTGGTCTGAGCGTCATCCCCGTATTCCCCACCGGCACGGCGCCGCGACCGGTGATCACCGGAGGCAATCGCGGTGTCGTTAATAGTGAGGACGGAACGCCGAACCTTCGACCCGGCGGGTTCGTGACAATCAATGGTCTGCGCCTGGCAAACGCCGCGAACGCAACAACCCTTCCGGCGCCCACGGTTCTCGGCGGATCCTGCGTGGTTATGAACGAATTGCCGCTGCCGCTGATCCAGACATCCGATGGGCAGATTTCGGCGCAAATTCCGGAGAATTTATCTCCGGGTCCAGCGGTGGTCCAGGTTCGCTCCCTCCTCCGAGCCGAGCAGAGCGATCCGGTGGTTGTAACGATCCGGCGGTAGGCGGTTTGTGGGTTGCGCGTCGCTGTGGGCCCAACCATCGTTGCTAGCAGGTTGGTCGAACTCAAGGTGTGCTGATTCAGCGGGAAATCGAGAGCGGGTTTTCCCTGTTAGCGAGTATCGGACCATTTCGACGGCCCAGTTTGGACGCCGCCGCCCTGTGTAGTGGCCAGTAGGCACGGCACGCTGCTGAATCTGCGACTTCCTCCACGGACCTGTCGCGGTTGCGCTCGAATGGGTGGCTCGCCACATTCCAACAGCTGGACGACGCAAGTCACATCGTTAGAAACCACACCACGGCCCGCTCTCCGGGACCAATGACAGTAGTTCGAGGCAACCTCTCGTGAATCCACATTGGAGTTTCTGCCTAAGCGCGGCGGCGATTTTCAAGGATACCGATTACCCACCAAGACGCAGGGATACATCACGGTCGGCTTGCGGGATTTCAAACCGGACAGACTCAAGCCGGTCAGTCCTGGTGGCGGACTTCAAAGGGTCACCCCATATCAGAAACTCAATCGAACGCCCAGTTGAAGCCGGCGAGGCGCAGAAGCGCTCATCGGGCGTCCGAACAGCGGCGAACTCTGATTGCCGATCACGTCGGTGTAGTTCGCCCGATTGAAAGCGTTGAATGCGTCGGCCATAACCGTGAGCGATCGATTGCCATCGGGGCTGTTTGCCAGCATAAATTCGCGAGAGAGCCGCACATCAACCTCAAATCGGTTCGGCCCTTGCAGCGTATTGCGCGCAACGCCTTCCGGCCGTTCTCGCGCGATGCCGTCACGATTATCATCGCGGCCGCTCGTTAAACTGTACGGCACGCCCGAGGCCGCCTCGATACCGATTCCCATCCTGATGCCGAACGACGATCGCGCCGTCCCCAGCGCGCGAAATCGATGCCGCTGGTCGAAGTCGGCGCGACTCCACTCCCGCCGGAAATCGAGGCTGTTGGGCGGCATCCATCCGATGCCGCCGGTGTTATTGCTCGCCTTGCCCAAAATATAGCTGACGTTCCCGCCGAACCGGCCTATCTCGCCTCGAAACCGTACTTCCATTGCGTTCGACGCCATCCGGCCAGCCGACTCGATCAGCCGCACGGTAGCCAACCCTGGATCGGGCCTGATGTAATCTGGAGGAAGCGGCGGATTCGCGTCGCGAGAACGATAGAGCGCCACTCCCCGCAAACCGATGTAGTTTAGCGAGGCTGCGGTCCTCGCAGTGATCTGCCGCTCGACGCCAGCGCTGAAATTGATAAGGTACGGGGTTCGCAGACCGCCGCTTAACCGGACCACGTTCGACGCGGCCCGCGACGATTCGTTCCCCGGAACGACGAGCGCTTCGTACACGCGTACGCCATCAAAGCGCAGACTATCGGCGATGGGACCCGCTCCGCTGCGGTCGTTAAACATACCGAACCCCGCCCGCAGCACTGTCTTCGACACTCTTGCCGGCGCCCAGGCGACCGATACCCTCGGCGCGAAATTGTTCCGATCCCCGGTTAGCCGCTGCCAGTCGTAACGGACCCCCACTCCCAACGAAAGGTTCGGCTTGATCCGGAAGTCGCCTTGCGCAAAGGCAGCCGCTTCCGCGTAGCGATACTGAAGCTGAGGGTTCCCGCGTTGCACGACGAACGAAAACGGCCGGTCCGCCGCGTATTCCGCCAGACTCGCATAGGAGTACGTCCCGCCGAAATTTGTGCGATCAGTGACACTGTGGTGCTGCCAATTCGGTATGCTCGCTCCGGCGCGAATCTTGTGCGGACCCTCGAACCACGTCACCGCGCCCACAAGTGAGGCGCTCGTCTCGCGCTGGACCGCGCTTCGCTGCGCTCCGCCTCCCGTGAATGCGTCCTGCACCACGATTTTCGGTCCCGAATTGCGGCTCTCCACGCTCGTCTCCTGACGCTCTATTTCGACAGCGAGCTCGCTCGTCAGTTTCGGACTCCAGACGCCCAGGTGCTGCCAGCGCCACTCATGTCCCCCTTGGGCCTCATCGTAGGCCGATTCCGGCAGCCGCACTCCACCGATTCCTCGCCCCCTGGCCTCTTCGTTCTCGAAGTCATACCGCAGCGACCATCCCGAACCACTCTCGTATCTTTTCATCAGCCGGCCTGTCACATCGGTGCTTTTCGCCGGTGTCCCGAAATTCTCCCTGACCTCACGCGAAGGAGTCCGGGCCAACACCACCGCCTGCCGAAGATCGTCCTTCCGCTCAACATCCACAAAGAACGACAAACCCCGTTTAATGGGACCCGAAAGGCTCCCTTCGAAGTCCCGCCGCTGCTCGTCCGGCTTGCGCGCCGCTATCGCGTTCCTGGCGTTGAGCGCCGAGTCGCGGAACAGATACACCGCCTCGCCGTGGTATTCCTTGACCGCTCCCTTGGTCGTGATTTCAATCCGCCCGCTGCCCGGCCGCTGGAACTCCGCCGAATACGGATTCTGATTCACGCGAACCTCCTGCACTAGCGCTGCCGGAATCTTTGCCTTCCTCTGCGGCACGCCGTCCACGAGTACCGTCGCGCCGCCGTCGCCCAAGCTGCCTGCGTTCAGCAGGCGGGCCGCGGCGGCCAGGACACTGTTCCCTTCGACGGGTAAATGCCTCAGTGTTGACGACTGAATGGTTATGCCATCGACGCCCGCGGATGCGTCTGTCGAGACCGGCTCCGGCCGATCGGTGACTGTCAACTGTTCCCGTACCGTCTCGACCGCCAACTCGATCCGCACTTCCACTCCCGGTCGCGCATGGCCGCGATAGTCCTGAAATCCTCTCATCGCAACTCGCATCTCACCGCTCCCCGCCAATCGGAACCGGCCTTCGGCGTCCGTGCTCATGCGGGCTCGCCCGAGCGTAACCTGCGCCCCCTTCACGGGCGCTCCGCTGGGATCGACCACTACGCCGCTCGTCACCGCGAACGGCGCCTGTGCGGCGGCGCATAGACACACGTAGAGCGCCATCATCGCTGCGCGATTCATTCTCGTCTCCTGTTTACGGGATCAGTTTCGTTGTAAGCAGCACGATCAGTCCGCTGGACCCATCGCGCATGCGTGACGCGCCGAGGACGACCGTCTCGCCGCTTTTTACCGTAGCCCGGGTGTCCAACAGCAGGCTGTTGGTTCGTCTTAACTCGAGCTTCACGTCAATCTGACCGTCATTCTGTACTTCAAACTCGACTTCGCCGAGAATATCTCCGGCGACTGTGATTCTCTGCTCCGTCCGCTCGGTGGCTCGCAGGAACGCCGCGTCAAGCAGGGTGTATCGGCTGAATCGCAGGAGCGTCTTGAGCTCCGCGGGGACCAGTGTAGCCGCGTCGTTCGGACCTTGCCCCGACGAAGACGCCTGAATCACTTGCAGCCGAACCTCGGCCTGCCGCCTCGGCCCTTTCTTGTCCGGTTTTTGGGCCGCCGCGTTCCCGGCCGTCGCCAGCACCAGTAGGATTGCGATTGCCGGAAGATTAAAGCGCATAGCGATCGTCCATCACCCAGTTCACCCGCGTTCCATCACTCAATTGCCACTGCATCTCAATCCGTCGTTCCTCCTTAGCCGAAGCCGGGAGGCTCGGAGCCGCCGGCCTTTCAACAAACCAGATTCCCCCAAGCAGCAACGCCAGTCCGGCCGCCAGCACCGGGCGCCAGATCGTTCGCGGCGGGCTGGCTTCATACTCGGTGATCGCCCGCTTCCGTGCCCGCGCGCTCCGCCATTCTGTTTGTTCGGCGCCGGGGCTTGCCGAAAGAATTTCTCGTAGCCGGTCGTCTCTCATTTCAAATCCTCCAACTCGGGATAATAACGGCTCAACTCTCTTCTAACTTTCTTGCGAGCGTGAGCTGCCCGCGTCCGTACCGTAATCGCCAGACATCCCAGAATGCGCCCGGCTTCCCGGCTGTCATATCCCTCGATCTCGATCAGCACTAACGCGGCGCGTTCCTTTTCTGTCAGAACGTTCAACGCTGTCATCACACGGCGCAACTGTTCGGCCCGCTCGGGGTCCGGCCCCGCGACCGCGGTATCCTCCAATTCGTCCCAGGTCCGACTGCGCCGCCGTGCATCGCCCGCCTGATTCGCCGCGATCCGGTAAACCCATGCCTTAAACTGTCCCCTTTCCCGATAACGATGCAGATTCTGGCAGACCTTCAGCAACGTCTCCTGGGTGACGTCCTCCGCCATCGCGGAGTTTCCCAGCAGACGGTAAGCGAACCCGAAAACCGGCTGCTCAACTGTCCTCAACAGAGACTCAAGTGCAACCCGGTCGCCGGCCTGCGCCGCCGCCACCAGGCTGCCCAGTGGTTGTACCTCGATAAAATCCGCCACGCTGGCTGTTGCCGTCATCAACTTTCTACCCTTATAACGCAGCAAGCCTGCAAAGTGTTTGAAAGATTGGCAAGAAGACTTGGTAGCCGCATTGGACCCGCGCCTGTTCCCCGTCAGCAAGAACAGCACGGACCGGTGGGCGGTGATTTCTGCAGCCACCCGCAGCGCCAGGGCATCACACTGGCAAATAGAGATGCACTCATTGCGGCGACCGCCAACGGCCGCCAATCGTAGTTTCTAGCGGTGTCCCTCAACCCGCAAGCCCCGCTTGCGCCAGTAAATGGTTCCGCTCCGGTAGACTGGCGGTCTGGCCCGCCGCCCGCAAATAACAAGCCACCGCTTCGTCGCGCTCCCCCGCCCTCTCCAGCAAATGCGCCCGCACCGCGTCCAGACGGTGATGTCCTGCCAGCTTTTCCTCCAATCCGTCAAGCGACGCAAGCCCGGCACGCGGACCGTGCACCATCGCTACCGCCACCGCGTGATTCAGCGCGACAAGCGGGTTTTCCGACATGCGGAGCAGCAAGCCATACAGCACCAATATTTGGGGCCAGTCCGTCTCCTCCGCCCGCTGCGCTTCGTCATGCAATGCCGCAATCGCGGCCTGCAGCGAATAAGTCCCAATGGCCCCACCCGGCAATGCGGCCGTGACCAACGCAACACCTTCGGCAATTTCCGCCCGGTCCCACAACGTCCGGTCCTGTTCCATCAAAGGAATTAGCTCAGCCATCGGCCCTGTTCGCGCCGCACGCCGGGCATCCGTCAATAACATCAGTGCCAACAGCCCTGCCGTATCCCCATCAGCGGGAGTCCGATCACGCAACATCCGCGTTAACCGGATTGCTTCCATCGCCAGATCGCGGCGTTGCAGGTTCTCCCCCGCGCTGCTCGTATATCCTTCATTCAAGATCAAATAAAGTACGTGTCGAACGGCACCAAGCCGCTCCACGCGCTCCTCGGGAGAAGGCATCCGGAAGGGAACCCCGGAACTCTTGATGCTCTGTTTCGCCCGGCTGATGCGTTGCGCTATCGTCGCTTCCGGCGCCAGGAAAGCGCTGGCGATCTCCGCCGTCGTCAAACCGCCAACCGCGCGGAGCGTCAACGCGATGGAAGACGGCGACGTCAATGCCGGATGGCAGCAAAGGACAACAGCACCAGCGTGTCACCCTCGGTGGGCGGCTCCGCGCACACTGTGTATCCGGTCTCCATGGCCGCCGCGGACTCCCGCCTGCGCCGCGCCATTTCACTCCGCTGATGAACCGTCATCCTGCGCGCGGCGACTTGTGTCAGCCAGCCCCGTGGATTCTCCGGAATGCCCTCTCGCGGCCATTGCACCGCGGCCGCCATCAACGCCTCCTGCACGGCGTCCTCAGCGGCCGCAAAATCCCGGAAACGCCGCGCCACGGCGCCCAGCACCAGCGGCGCGAGTTCCCGCGACAGATGCTCCATTATTTGAAGTCAGGCGGCGCGCACATGACCTGGCGTACTTTGATCGGCATGTTCAACGGCTCGCCACCAAGACGCCGGCGCGGCCGACGCCTTCGCCGCCATTGCTTACGCCCGCTCCGCCGTCTCCACGTCCACGAACCAAAACCCGGCCAGAAACTCTTTTGACTCCGGAAACACTCCATCCGTATTCGGTGCCCCGTCCTCGTCCGCCCGGACCATTTTGGCTTGGTCCGGCCACGCCAACCCCTCCGCGCTCACCAGTTCTCCAGCCGCGCTCAACTCCTTGTTGAGGCTCATCATGTAAGCAATATGCGCTTGAACGGTCTCCTTTGGCCAAGACAAAATGGCGTTGGAGTTCTCCTTCATCGTGTTCATCATCAGAATGTATTTCATACTTTTGTTCGTTTCGACTCTCGCACCGGAGTGCGTTTGCATGGGTAAGCCGGAGCCGTCCGCGGATTCTCGACATAAAAATCGAACGGTAACTGCTAAAATTTCTTCATGCCCGCTCAGGCGTCGAAACAGGTAATTCTCTGACCGTGTCTCAGTTCCAACAAGCCCTCATCGCAACCTTAATCCTCATCGTCTCCACCGGATGCTCAAAGGAAGGCGCGGCCGCATCGGCCAACGCTCCGCCCGCTCAAGCCGTCCGCACGACCCAGGCAACCGCCGCGGATGTTCCGCTGGAAATCGCCGCCATCGGGAATGTCGAAGCCAGCGCAACCATCGAAGTGAAGGCCCGCGTCACATCTCCCGTAGTTAAAGTCCACTTCACTGAAGGCCAGGATGTCCGCGAGGGCCAATTGCTTTTCGAACTCGATCCTGAACCTTTCCAGCGCCAGTTGGCCGAAATTGAAGCCAACATCGCTCGCGACGTCGCCAACGCCAAACAGGCCGAGGCGAACATCACCCGCGACCAGGCCAACTGGAAAAACGTTGAAGCTATTGCCAAACGGAGCGTGCAATTACAGAAGGAGGGCATCCTCTCCCGCGAGCAGTCCGACCAATCCGTCACCAATGCCGACGCCGCCAAAGCCGCCGTCGATGCCGGCCGTGCCGCCGTCGAGAGCGCCAAAGCTGGCGAACGCGCCAACCGCGCCCGCCTTCAAGAAACCCGCCTCTCGCTCGATTACACGAAAATCTACGCGCCGATCTCCGGCCGCGCCGGCGTCATCGCCACCAAACAGGGCAGTCTCGCCAAGCAGCACGACAATACGCTGGTCACCCTTCTCCAGTCCTCGCCGGTACATGTGTCGTTCTCCGTTCCTGAGAATCTTCTGCCGCAAATCCGGAAGTATCAAGCCTTGCGGCCGATGACGATCGTCGCCGTCACCGCCGAGACTTCGACGTCCGGGGTGTTGAACTTCATTGACAACGCGGTCGACACCACTACCGGCGCCATCCGGCTAAAGGCCTTGTTCACTAACGCGGACAAGCTGCTGTGGCCCGGCCAGTTCGTCAATGTGCGCGCCCGCCTGGACGTAGAACAGCAGCGCGTCCTGGTCTCCGCCCAAGCCGTCCAAACCGGTCCCCGCGGAAAGTTCGTCTGGGCGCTGAATGCCGCCGACAATACCGTGTCCATGCGGGATGTCGCCGTACTCCGGCTGTACACGCCCGCCGGGAAGAGCGAACAGGCCGTTATCGGGTCGGGCCTCACCGCCGGCGAAACGGTCATAATCGAGGGGCAAAAGCGCCTCGCCCCCAAAACCAAGGTCCGCATCCTGCCTCCGAACTAAAGCCATGGAAGTTACGGGTTTCTTCATACGCCGCTCCGTTACCACCACGCTGCTCATGGCGGCACTGCTCGGGTTTGGCCTGATCAGTTACTTCTCTCTCCCCGTCAGCGACCTTCCTCCAGTCGAGTACCCCAGTATCCAGGTTTCCGCCAACCTCCCCGGCGCGAACCCTGACATCATGGCCTCCGCCGTCGCCACGCCGCTGGAGAAAGCATTCTCGAACATCTCCGGCATCGAGAGTATGTCGTCTTCGAGCACCAATTCCTCCACAACCGTCACCCTCACTTTCGACTTCAGCCGTACCATTGACGCGGCCGCGCAGGACGTCCAATCCGCCATTTCCCGTGCCTCCGGCGAACTGCCCCGCAACATGCTCGCCCCGCCGTCGTTCCGCAAGGTCAATCCCGCCTCCCGCCCCATTCTCTTCCTCGCTCTCACTTCGGAAACCATGACCCTCGCGTCGCTCAACGAGTACGCCGAAGAGATGATCGGCCGCCGTCTCTCGATGCTCACCGGCGTCGCTCAGATCAACGTCTTCGGCGGCCAGAAATACGCCGTTCGTATCGAGGCCGATCCCGACAAACTCGCCTCCCGCCAGGTCGGCCTGGAAGACATCCGCGCCGCTGTCGCCCAGCAGAACGTCAACATTCCCGCCGGCTCCATGCATGGCATTACCAAGGCATATACCGTTCAGTCCAACAGCCAACTCACCGCCGCGGATCAGTTCCGCCCGCTCGTGATCGCCTACCGTAACGGGAATCCGGTCCGCCTGCAGGATGTCGCCAACGTTCGCGACAGCGTTGCCTCCGAGCGGAATATTTTCTGGGTGAACGGCAAGCCCGGCATGATTGTCGCCGTGCAGAAACAACCGGACGCCAACACGGTCGAGGTTGTGGACGCCGTCAAGGCGCAACTCCCAAGCCTGCGGCAAAACATGCCCGCCGGTATTTCCCTGGAGGTGGAATTCGACGCATCCCGGAACATTCGCGAATCCATTCACGACGTCAAATTCACGCTTCTACTAACCATCGGCCTCGTCGTGCTGGTGATCTTTTTCTTCCTGCGCAACGTCTCAGCCACGGTGATCCCCAGCCTCGCCGTTCCGCTTTCGCTCCTCGGCACCTTTGCCGTCATGAAGCTGCTCGGGTTCACGATCGACACCCTTTCCATGATGGCCATGACGCTCTCGGTCGGCTTCGTCGTCGACGACGCCATCGTCATGCTTGAAAATATCGTTCGCCATATGGAAATGGGGAAGACGCGGATGCAAGCGGCCTACGAAGGCGCTCGCGAAGTCGGCTTCACAATCATCTCCATGACTATCTCGCTGGTCGCGGTCTTTATTCCCGTACTCTTCCTCGATGGCATCATCGGGCGTTTGCTGCGTGAATTCTCCATCACCATCGCGGTCGCCGTGCTTATCTCGGGATTGATCTCGCTTTCCCTTACGCCGCTTCTTTGCAGCCGCTTTCTGAGCCACGGCCAAAAGCATGGAAAGTCGTTCTACATGATCGAGCGATTCCTGATCGGCATGAATAACCTGTACCGGCGCACCTTGCACGTTACACTGCGGTACCGCATGGTGACCCTGCTGGCCACCATCATTCTGACCGTTGTTACCGGATGGTTGTTTGTCATTATGCCGAAGAGCTTTGTGCCTACCGTCGATACCGGCATGGTCTTCGGAGGCACCGAAGCCGCGCAGGACTCATCATTCGACGAAAACACGCGGCTGCAAAAACAGGTCATGCGGATTGTGCAAAACAACCCGTACGTCAACCAGTTCGGCACCGGTACGAATCCCCAAGGCAACGGCTTCCTCTTCATCCATTTCAAGCACGATCCGAATCGCCCTCATGTCACAGCCATCGTCGCCGATCTCCAAAAGAACTTCGCCCAGATCCCCGGCTACAACGTATTTCTGCAGCCCCCGCCGCTGTTGACGCTCGGCCAGACCGAGTCGCGCTATCAATACTCGGTGGCCTTGCAGGATGCCGACACCGCCGCGCTCTATCAGTGGGCGCCGCGGCTTGAAGCGAAGCTCCGCACCATCCCGGTTCTCGCTGACGTCTACAGCGATTTGCAGCTCAACAACCCGCGCGTCAATGTCGACATTGACCGCGATCGCGCGCTCGCTCTCGGCGTGACTCCCGAGCAGATCGCCAACACGCTTTACGATGCCTACGGCAATCGCCGCGTCTCCACGATCAGCGCCCCCGCCAACGAGTACGACGTCATTCTGGAAGTACTGCCTCAGTTCCGTAAGGATCCTGATGGGCTTTCGAAGCTATACATTCGATCGAACAATAACAAGCTGGTGCCGCTATCCGCCGTGACCCGGGAACGCCAGGGCGTCGCGCCCTTAAGCGTGAATCATATCGGCCAGTTACCCGCCGTCAACCTGCAATTCAATGCCAAACCGGGTGTTTCGCTGAGCGAGGTGACGGATCGGGTAGACGAAGCGGCGAAGGAAATCGGCCTGCCCGACACGATGTCATTCACGTATCAGGGAACGGCATCGGCCTTCCAGAAATCCGTGGGCGGCTTGGCTATCCTTTTGGGAATTGCCATTCTCGTTATCTATCTGGTTCTCGGCGTCTTGTATGAGAGCTTCATCCATCCCATCACTATCCTCTCCGGACTGCCTTCCGCCGGACTCGGCGCGTTGATCACGCTCATGCTTTTCAAGGACGATCTCAACCTGTTTTCCTTCGTCGGCATTATCCTGCTGATCGGAATCGTCAAGAAGAACGCCATCATGATGGTGGATTTCGCGATCATGGCGCGGCGCGAAGGAAGTCCCGCGGAAGAGGCCATTTTCGAAGGCTGTATGCAGCGCTTCCGGCCCATTATGATGACGACGATGTGCGCGCTTTTAGGAACGCTTCCAATCGCGGTCGGCTATGGCGCGGGCGGTGAAGCTCGCCGTCCTCTCGGATTGGCGGTTGTCGGCGGGCTGCTTGTGTCTCAACTGCTGACGCTCTACATTACGCCCGTGATTTATCTGTATCTCGAAAAGCTGACTTCCGGCCGTTTACTCAAGCGCGTCGAGTCGCCCGTTGAGACTGCCTCTACTTAGTTCACGTGCAATCAACTCATTCAGGCTTTCGGCTCAAGCCTGACGGTTAGACTGCTACTTAGATGTCTTCGACACGCGGAGTTCGATAGGAAACTCGATTGCCTCTCGCCTGAGTTGACGCGTTTCTTCCAACGTCAGCCCGTCGCCGCCGCCTCAAACGAATCCAAGAGCTCCACCACCGGCTCTCGGCTCGATCCTGTCAAGCCCCCCCAAACCGGCCTCGCCCGGCGGACCGCCTCCAACGCCGCTTCCCGCTTTCCTTCCGCCAACAAAACCGCGGCCTCCGCCATCGCCAACGCCTCCTTGGATCTTCGGCACTCGCGAGAAATTACCCGGGTATGCTCACGGAGAGTGACCCACCGGCCCAACGGGGCCGGGGATGATAATGCCTTGCCCATCTGCGGCTTACGGGCCAAGGTGCGGTGCCGGGG
>Ga0105046_10002558_pt1 | contig 28767 bp, 26 predicted proteins | sample MAT03_FD_78385 | JGI IMG/M metagenome (GOLD analysis project Ga0105046, IMG submission 78385) | Freshwater microbial communities from Lake Fryxell liftoff mats and glacier meltwater in Antarctica - MAT-03 (megahit assembly) | ecosystem: Environmental > Aquatic > Freshwater > Ice > Liftoff... | reverse complement strand
GGGCCCTGCCGCCCGGGTGCGATTAGCTCCATCCGCACGCTGCAAAAGATACGTGTCAGCTGAAGCCTTTGTTCTTTGGTAGGCCGTGTTGGGCTCGAACCAACGACCAAAGGATTATGAGTCGTTTTAGGCGTCGTCCATGGAAGTCTCTGGCAATCTTTTGGGCGGCTTGTAACCCGCATAGACACTGGGTTTCTGACTCCAGGACAGTCCACAGTGGTCTACAGTTGCCTCTCTGCAGCCACCCCGCTATGGCGACCTGTATGGCGACCAGTTTCAGTGGTGATAAACAGTCCCTTGGTCGAACGGACGCCCGTCCGCTGACCGACCTCGCGATCAAGAACCTCAAGGCAGGCGAGAGCCGGACCGACGGCGCCTTGCCCGTTGGTAACGGGCGGCTCGTCGTATCTTGCTCGAAGGCGCGCGGGCAGCTCAGGCGTGTGTGGACCTTTCGCTACCGCAAGGAGGCCCTGCGCGGGGAGTTGAAGATCGGCGAGCACCCGGCCCTGTCGCTCGAACATGCGCGAAAAGAGGCACGCAGCCTGCTCGAACTCGTGCGGCTGGGCAACGATCCAAAGGTTGCCCGGATCGAATCGCGTCTTACAAACATCGAGGCCACCCGGCAGATCGTTGCGCTTGGCAGCTTCGGCGCGATGCTCGATGCGTACGTCGCCTATCTCGTGCGCTCGGGCAAGGAGTCGGCGCACGATGTGGCGGCAATCTTCAAGCGGCACGTCAGCGACCCATGGCCGGATCTGGTCAAGCTGCCGGCGAACAGGATTGCGCCGGAGACTATCCGCGACATCCTGGCGCGGCTCGTACGCAAGGGTATCGGTCGGCAGACCAACGTCCTGCGTTCGTACCTCCAGGCCGCCTTCACCCACGGCGCGCATTCCGATCTCGATCCGCGCCGAGCTGCAGTGGACTCGGCTGTCTTCAAGCTCACAGGCAATCCGGTCGCCCTGCTACCGCGCATTCAGGAGTTCGAGTCAACCCGCGACCGCATCCTCAGCGACGACGAGTTCAGACACCTCTGGGCGAAGCTGGGCGACATCCGGTTGGAAATGGCCCACACGATTCGGTGCGAGGTGTTGTTGGGGGGCCAGCGCTTCCTCCAACTGCTGCGCGCGACGTGGGCCGACTACGACATCAAGGCTCGCGTACTACGGCTTGCCGATCCGAAGGGCAAACGCACCACGGCCATCCCCCACGTGTTGCCGGTCTCGAAACGAGTCGCTGCGCTGCTCGGCGCGCTGAGAGCGCTCAATGGCGACGGCGAGTACATCTTCTCGACGACGGGCGGCATCAAACCCATCCACCACACCAGTTTGCCGCCGGTGTTTGCGGACATCGGCAAGACGGTGCCCGCCAAGAAGCGAGCGGGCGTCGACCCATTTCAGGGCCGGGATATTCGCAGAAGCGTCGAGACGCGGCTGCAGGCTCTGGGCGTGTCGCGGGAGATCAGAGCGCAGCTTCTTTCACACGGACGAACGACCGGCGTGCAGCAGAAGCACTATGAGCGCCATGACTACTTGATCGAGAAGGCACAGGCACTCGACCAGCTCGAAGGGCACCTGTTCGGCATCATCGAATCCAAGCGATCACGCACGAGCTGACAGGTTCCAACGTGGTGGCCCCGAACCCGCTACCCGTCGCCGAAGGACGGTCCAGCGTAGCCAGCCGAGGCGCGGACGTTTGCCACGGGCAGTTCCCGGCCACTGGAGCCGACACTTGATACGGCCGGCTTGACCGTCCGCACCGCATCGGCGACGGTCGAGTAAGCGCGCCGAAGGTCCGCGATCTGGGGACAAGAGACCGTCGCGTGCCGTCGATCGCCCTAGCCCCTTTGTCGCCATTCCCCCCTTGCTATCCGGTTGCATTGTCTCGACCAATACCCGCATACGTTGCGATCGTTCAGCTGGGCCGCAGACCGGCATGAGGCGTGCAAATGTGCCGATCTCATTGAGAACGTAGACGCCGTTCCGTATGTCAGTCGCACCACCTAACCCGACCATCTTCAATCCAGAAATGCGATCGACAGCCCGTCCGAAGCCAGACGGACGGGGTCAGCGTAGGGCGTTGTCTCTTGTCGAAATTCAAGTCCCAGCGAGGGTTCGCTTCTGGTATCACGAGTAACTCGATCGTTTTGCCGCAGCCGCAAGGGCAGCGGAACCCCACGCACCAGTCTTCCCCGTCTTCGCGCGCGAGCACAAGGTTGCGGCGTGGCAGTTTTGCGGGCACCCCATCGCCCCGGATTACCTCGACGCGCCGAGCTGGACCGATGCGAGCCCAGAGTCTGAGCAGAGTCTTTGGCAGTCTCATGGCGCACCCGTGGGCCCCGAAGGCAAGCGAAGCGCAGGCAGGCCCAGCAGCGGCTCCTTCAGGCCGCGGCCTAGCACCGCGTGGTTGAAGCGTGGAAATGCATCATCCGACAAGTGCTCCTCCTCACCGGCCGCCAAGCTGAACTGTGTCCTGGCAAAACCAGCATTACCGTCAAGGCGGTAGGCGTAAGCCCGTGCGATGAACTCCAGCACTGCTGTGCTCGCTGCACGCATGTTCAGGCTGATGACTGCAGGAGCCTGCTCATTGATCCCTTTCAAATACCCCGCTTGGACTTCCTCAAGGTGGGCATCGGGTGCTGCGCAACGTAGGTACTCGGCGCGAAGTGCCACAGGGTCATAGACACCGCGGTCGCGCAGGCTCGCGCCTCCAGGGTAGACGTAGTCGACTCGACCGCAAACGTCAGCGATCGCGATGTCGCCGCCGGCGCGCCGCGTCGGGATCGATACCCCCACATCGAACAACGGTTGCAAGAACGCCGCTGCGATCAGGTCGGCAAAGTACCTGGCCTCCAAGGTATCGACGCACGAGAACAGCAGGTCAGCCTGGCTGGCGGCCAGCACGGCTTCGCGGGTAGAAATCGACGCGGTCACAGGAACGGCAACACCCGGCCCGCGGTAGGCGATGATGGCCTCTGCAAAGGCCTCGACCTTCAATTGCTGGGCTGTGGCGCCGGCGCGGGTAGCGTTGAGTATGCGATTGAGGTTTCGCGCCTCCAGGCGGTCGAAGTCGATCAGGATCACCTGGCGGAAACCAAGGCGCGCGAGTTGCTCTGCAACGACTGACCCAGTGCCCGACACACCAATCACGCAGACGCTCAAGCGCCCGGCCTCTTGAGTCATCGCGCTGGTGAAGGCCACGGGTCGCGGCTGCGCCCCCCCATCTGACCACCAGTACTTGATGTCGACACCCGCCACGGACACCATGTCGACCAGTTCGGCCGAGCTGTCCGGTGTGTAGGTGCGCGCGAGAATCGCGCCGTCAGGCACCATGATGGCGGTGCCATGCAGAGGGCCAAGGGCCGCAAACAGCGCGGGCATCGTGATGCGATCACTGTCGTCATCGGCACCGGAGAATCCGAAGAAGCCTTTGGGGTGAGAGTGCAGCAGCATGACCGCCAAGTCATCGGCTTCGGCGCGGTCGATGGCTTCCTCGATCGCCAGGCCGGGCCAAGTGAGGAAGCCGGTTTCGCGTCGGCTGCAAGCGTGATGGGGCACCAGGATGGCGTCGCTCGCCAGCAGCCGCGTGCGCGGGCCCGGCGCCCTTGCGCACAGCAGCAGCGCCGCCGCTTCCAACCCGTCTCCAGGCAGCAGGTGGCGGTGCAATCTCGCGTGCAGATCGGCACTCAGCGTCAGTGAGGAGAAGCGGTTCACGGCGCGACCTCCTTGGCCAGCGCGGACTCAACCAGCGCCAGGTGCGTGATCACATTGTCCCGGTCCGGCTGCCACTCGGAGCCGGCGCCACGGTGGCGAGACCACCGCTGGTACGAGGCGCCGCCGATGTCGACGCGAGCATCCGTGTTGGCCAATGCGCCACCCGACGTCAAGGCCGCCGCGGGGTACAGGTAAAACATGTCGATTTGAGCCCCCGGGTAGCTGACCGCCACTTCGAGCGCGAGCGTCACGGCGCGCTCGCTGTAGCCGTCGGGCAACGGGTAGCCGTAGATGAACAACCAGCGGCGATCCGCCTCAGTGCGGGTCTCCCAGTGCGCAAAGCGCCGGCTTAGGAAGTCTTCATCGATCTCCAGCAGCGCGAAATCGCGCCGCGCCTTTTGCGGTGGCTCTCCGTTGCTCACGTCCTTGGGCGTCAGTCGCAGTTTCTCGATGCCTGGCGTGCGCAGGTCGATAACGGTGTCGAGCTCGACAGGCTGTTTGAGCTGGCCCGCGACCTTGAGGAAGATGTGCCAGCCTTGGTTGACGTCGAATCCGGCGCGGGCCAAGGCCTCCTGCACGACAATGGTCGGCGTGTCGAGTTCGAGTCGAACGCCTTGCACGTTCAGCGCCCAGGTGGTGCGGCGCGTGTGAAACGCCTCTACGCCGAGCGTACGCAGATCGATTGCCTCGTCGTCTCGCACGAGGCGGTCGGGTTGCTCGAAGCGTTCGTAGTAGATGGACTTTTCGGCGGCCACTGCGCCGAGCTTGCGCAGCACGGCGCCGGTGATCAGCGGAGCGGGCCAGTCGATGCGCAGACCGTCAAGGGTGAGCCGGAATGCGCGATCTGACTCGACGACGATGAATCGACGGCTGCCCGAGCGCAAGTCGGCAATCTCGTTGGGTCGAATGTCCTCGAGATCGTGACTGTCCAGCCAACGCAGGACCGACACCTGCTGCGCCGGCGAGTGGCCGGCGGCGGCCGCGATCTGCGCCCCGGTGAGCGTCAGATCGCCTATGGCGAGGCTGCGGAATTGGAGGTTCGCGGTGGCCACTTCGATCGAGATCGACGGTGCACCGCCGCTCGTGAGGTGGGATGGTTGATCTTCGAGTTGGGAGTTCATGGTCAATGACCTCGTTTGAAGTGACGTGAAAGCGACGGAGCACTTGCTCTGTCGTCCGCCAGTTGCTATAAAGCAATTGGTGCAGCGACTGTACTGCGCCTTTAACCAAAGAGCAACTGATTGCCTTTTAGCAATTAGTAAGCACTTGTAACTACCCTTAAATTGGAGATCCCATGACGAACAAGCAGGAGTTCGACGCCGAAGGCTTCTACTCCGCGCTGGAAAGGTCGGTTCGTTCCCGCAAAGTGAACTGGAAGGATGTGAGCTTGCAGACGGGCGTCAGCCAGACCACGCTGACCCGCATGGCGCAGGGGCGCCGTCCCGACGCCGCCAGCCTGGCGGTCCTGTCCGCTTGGGCCGGCATCAACCCGGCGAACTTCGTGCCGGGCCAGATGCCGCGGCACACGAGCACGCAGACGCTCGAAAAGGTGGCACTGTTGTTCCGTCAGGACGCGCAGCTCAGTGCCGATGCGGCTCGCAAGTTGGAGCAGATCGTGGAGACGGCGTACCACGCCTTCAAGGTGGAAGAAACGGCTCCCCAGGCGGTAAAAAAGAAATGACCCTGGCCCGCGGCTTCAAGACCGGATGCGAGCGCACGGTGTCGGCACTCAGGGAGGAGCTGGGTGTCGACGACGATGAGCCCCTTGACATGCATGTGGCCGCGGACCATCTGGAGATACCGGTGCGGCCGCTCGCAGAGCTACTGATCCCCGCGGGTGGGCATCGCACGGATCCCCATGTGGACGAAATCTACCGCAAGGTATCTGCGTTCACGGTGTTCAAAGGTTGGCAGCGTTCTATCGTCTACAACGACGAGCACGCGCCGCCGCGGCACCGTTCGAACCTGGCGCATGAGCTGTCGCATGCCCTGCTTCAGCACCCGCCGCGCGATCACGGTCTGCCGGCCGAACAAGCGCAACGCCACGAGGCTGAGGCGGCTTGGCTGAGTGGGGTGATGATGCTGACGGCCGACCAGGCCCGCCGCATCGTGACTTGCGGGATGAGCCGCGCCGTGGCCGAGGCGCGCTTCCAGCTCAGCACGGAGATGCTGAGGTTTCGGCTCAACGTGACCGGCGCCGCGCGCCTGGCCGCGAGAACGGTCTAGTACAGCACCTTGTCGCGGATCGCCTCGGCGCGCAGCCGAGCCGAGCGGGCGTACTCCGTCATGCCGACGACGTAGGACTGCTTGAGCCTGGTCTCAAGGGCCGCGACCTTGGCCGGATCCACGGGCTGCAAATTCTTGATGCGCCTGAGCGGCGAGGATTCGAGCTTTGTCTTGTCTTCCATGGAGCCTCCTGAAGGCGAATCGCCTGGCATCCGGGGGCTCGGGACGTCTAAGCCACGAGCAAAACAGCCCCCGAGTCTAGTACGCACGCAAGTTGCTGGCCATTTCGCGCAGCGTGCGGACTTTCGAATCGAACGCTTGGTACTGCATCGGCACACGGTTGGCGCGGTCAAGCCACAAGGCACCCTTGCGATCGTGAAGAAGGAACGCCGGCAGCGGCTCGCGCGTGCTGGCCGTCGCGTCTAGCAGCATGCGGGCATGTACTTGACCCTTGGCGCGTTGCTGCGGCGTTGCGTACTCCACGACCCAGACGAACTGCGGCATCGTGAGTTCGAGCGCAGCACGACCGAAGTCCGGCTGGAACAACGACATCTGCTCGCGCACGAAGCGCTGCCAGGAGGCCGTGGTGGTGACAAAGCAGCGCGTGACAAGGTCTTTGCCATCGCCGAGGTCTTCGAAGTGCTCGGGCGGATTGGCCGAGATCTCGTCGGCAAACTTGAATGCGGCAGCCGCCGGAAGGAACATCTTCTCCGGCAGCGGGACGATGAAGTGGTCGATGTCGCCGATGCAAGGCTTGTGCTTGTCGCCCACCTTACGACCGGCGCGGGGCACGGGCATGTAGGGGTGGTGGTTGTCATCGATCAAAAGCAGATGCGACACATAGTCCCACGCACGCCCGTGGTAGTCATTCCCACGAACCTGAGGCGCCGACTCGCGGCGGTAGCCGACCACGGCTACCGCGTGCTGCCGGCCGATCTGGATGCCGAACAGCGGGAAGCCGGATTCCAGGTACGCCAGCATCTCATCGTGAAACCGGGCCTGCCCGTCCTTGGGCGGTTCGCCGTCGGACACGAGGAGCGGAAAGGTTCCGACTGCGGCGAAGATGCGCTCGGCCTCACGAGCCGTGATCCCGAGCGACGGCAACAACCCGCCAGGGTCGAACTCGCGGCCCAACTTCGAAACGTCGTGGACGAGGACCTCGCGGTACAACGAATAGCGTTCGCTGTAGTGACGCAGCACCGCCCAGCATGCCGTGTGCGCGCACACAGCAATGTCACCGTGCTGCTGCATGAACGGAAAGCCATTGGCCTGCAGCCGGTAGCCCATCACATGCACCTTGTGCCGGTGCTCGATTAGCCAGCCTTTCGCGCTGCGCAGAGCGCGTGGGTCAATCACGGTGCGGCCGATGGTTTGAATGCGGGTCGGACGCAGCGTCAGGAAACCCAGATAACCGGCCTGAACTTCAGTGTCGCTGAGCAGTTCCACGGATGCGCCGGTGGTCAACCGCAGCGGGTCCTCTTGGCAATCCCAGCCCTTCTTGAACAGGTGCAGGCGAGCGCTGTGCGGGCTGTAGGCCGCGCCCTTCTTGGCGTAGAAGTTGTAGTAAGTGCTGCGATAGTCCTTATCGACGTACGGATGTTCGACCAGGACACCACCAATCTCGGTACTCAGATGGGTCTGAAGCCAGTCGGCAACTTCCTGAAGCCCGAACTCGGTCGGCGAAAGGTGTTGCGTCAGCCGGCCGTAGTCTGCTGCGCGCTTGATGGGTAGCCAGCTGAACATCAGCAGCGGCCAGCCAGGCCGGTCAACGGTAAAGACGCCTCTAGGAGATGACAGATCATCCCGACTACTCCTCCACGGCTCGAATCTTTGTACTTGGTGCGGGCGGAGTATCACGGCAATTGCACGCTGGACATCTCAAGGGTTTCCAGGGCGTCGACGGTCGAGTTGTCCTCGAACAACGGCTGAGCGCGTCCCCCGTTGGGGAGGAAGCGATACACGGCTTGTGGATCATGAGGCGGGTTCTGCCTTGTCAATTTCTGGCTCGTGGAGACAATCTCATGCATGACCAAGACGACCCAACACGCCAAACGCTTCATTGTGATTCCTCGTCAGGGCATGTCCCCGAGTGCGGCCGGCGAACAAGCCGTGCCACTTGGTACGGGAATGGCCACCGCGCTGGCATACAAGCGGCTGCGTGCCGGTCCAGGTGTCGAGGCGGCTACGGGGCGCAGCGCGGTAGTGCGCGCCGCTGATGTGCCAGGCACCATCGTCAACCGATCGCCCGCCGATGGCTCGGTGCTGGTCGCGGGTAGCCATGTTTCGATCGACAGCGTCAAAGCCATGGCGCCTGCTGGCTCAAAGGTGTTTGAGGAACAGTGGTACCGCCTGCAGCGTGCGCGACCCTGGTTGGCAAACGGTGCCGCGCTCAAGGCCCCTCGGGCCAGCGCGGCTACCTCGGCGAATTGGTCCGTTGTCGTGCGGGTTGCCGACGGGGCCGGAACCCGACTCAGAGATGCGCTGGTGACGGCGATGGTCGACGAGGCCAGAGGCATCGGACACGAAGCGAAGACGGATCGCTTCGGGCGGGTCAGGTTCGGTTTCAGCGCCAGGGTCAAGCGCCTCGACGTTGTCTACGTGGACCCACTGTACGGCGGTTGGCCCACCGTCGTTCGCGACGTTGAGGTTGCGGACGGCGAATTGATCGTGGAAGCGCCACCACTCGAGCTCGACGCCGCCGACGTGCGTGGCTTGGTCTACGGCGCTGCGCGCACCGCTTCGGGTGCAAGAGTTAAAGTGGGCGTCGTCGACACGGGCATTGGCCGTCACGATGCATTGACGCTGGCCGGCGGCCGCAACACCACCGAGGAGTCTCCACGCCGGTTCCGCGACGAAGACGGCCACGGCAGTCACGTGGCCGGGGTGATCGCCGCCAAGGCGGCTGGATGGCGCCGAGGCGAAGCCTCTGCCGTGGCGCTTTACGCGTACCGGATTTTCGAAGCAGGTGCGGACGAAGCTTCTACCTTTGCGATCGCCGCTGCCATCAAGCAAGCTGCCCTCGATGGTTGTGATCTCATCAACCTGAGCATCGGCGGCGGACCAGCCGACGGTGCGGTGGAAGATGCCATCGATCAAGCATGGCAGCTCGGTTGCGTGTGCGTCGCGGCAACCGGCAACGACGGTGGGTCGCAAGTGGATTACCCGGCGCGCTATGCCAAGTGCATCGCAGTATCCGCCATCGGCCTCATGGATTCATGGCCGGCCGAGGCAGCCGTGGATTGGACGCTGAGTCGATGGGCTGGCAAGGCTCTGGCGGGTCGGGACTCCTTCCTTGCCAGTTTCTCGAATCAGGGTGCCAAGGTCGTGCTCACGGCGCCCGGTGTCGCCGTACTGTCGACGATCTTCGACAACCGGTGGGGCGTGATGAGCGGGACATCGATGGCCACTCCGGTCGCCACTGGCGTGCTCGCGCGACGCTTGACTGCGAGTGCGGTGCTGGCGATGCCCAGGAATGCCGCCCGCGCGGCCGCCATCGTTGCGTTGGCGCAAGACCACGCGGAGGACCTACGTCTGCATCCGCGCATGCAGGGTAAGGGTCTGGCGCGATAATCCCTTTGCCATGCAACGCTACGTCTTCTACAACTCCTCAAGCCTCGATCCCAAGGCGGCGGCAGCAGCGAAGAGAGCAGTCAAGTCACTGGGTGCGACTGTGGTCAAGGCCACGGCCGGTACGATGCTGCTTGAGGCGGCACCCGAGAAGCTGGCGCTGGTGGTCAAGGCGCTACCCGGTTGGCGTTACAGCATCGAGGCGAAGAGCCATCGGATTCCGGAGCGCTCGCCCCTTCAGCGGGCGCGACTGAACGCCGCTAAGCAGAGCGGCTGAGGATCGACGTCTGTCAGCGGTTGGGTCCACCCGGTATGCCGCGCGAAGGATTGAACGATCGCAACGACATCTCAGGGAACCTTCGCGCTTTGAAGCTCACCGTTCCCCATGTCGCCACAGCAGGCGCTCATGGACTGCAGCGCGCTGTTGGGCTTGGGGTTGTTACCGACGGCTCGAGGCATCGGATCGACAGGCTGCACAGCAGTCATTGAACAACGAGCCCGATCCGTGTGCAGCAGCGGCAGCGAGTTCGGACCTCGACAGTCGCGACGATGTCATGCCGCTTCATCCCCGATGACCTCGCTATCGGAACTGGCCTGCTCGATATAGGTGTTGCGGCAAAGGCGCAGCCGGCCGCTTCAAATTGAAACCGCAACGACAGATTTCCGTCCGAATCCATCGCGGACAGTCGATCACCACGGGCCTACAGTGGTTCTCCATCATCGATACGAGGCCCGCTTCATGCGCCGCTCCGTGAGCCCCACCAGTTCCGCCGCCATGCCCACCGCGGTCGCGCTGCTCTTGCGCATGGGCGCGGTCATGCAGGTCACCGGGTTGGCCCGCTCGACGATCTACAAGCTGATCGCCGAGGACAAGTTCCCGCAACCAGTGCAGCTCACCGGCCGCGCCGTGGCCTGGAGGCGCGCCGACCTGGAACGGTGGAGCGCTGCTCGCCCGACTGTGACCCACTGACGGAACGGCTGACTGGCCGTGAGTGGGACCACGATCAGCCCACGCAAGAGATAGCACCAGGTGCTATATTTCGACATGTCGACGAAGTTGCCTTCGCGAGTCTTCAAGTCATCCTGGTTCACCAGGGCAGCCAGGAAGGCACGCATCGGCGATGGCGAGTTGTGTCTGGCGATTCAGCAAGTGATGGCCGGCCAGGCCGATGACCTGGGCGGCGGCGTTTTCAAAAAGCGCCTGAACGACAACATGCACCGCTCCATCATCGTCGCCAAGGGTGGCCGCTACTGGGTGTATGCGTTCTTGTTCGCGAAGCAGGATCGCGCCAACATCTCGCCCGACGAGCTGGTGGCGTTCAGGAAGCTGGCCGCTGCGTACGCGCAGATGACGGCGTCCGAGGTGAATACCGGGTTACGCAACGGCGACCTACTGGAGATTTGTGATGACGGTTAAGGCAAAGTTCAAGAGCGACGCGTTCGAGGCCGTCCACAGCGCCGCGCTGGGGCTACACCGGGCCGGCACCATCGACAAGGCCACGATGCGCGGGTTCGACGAAACCTGCCTGGCTGCGCCGCCCGTGATCGCGCCGCTGCAGATCAAGCGAATCCGCGAGCAGGCGCATGTCAGCCAACCCGTCTTCGCGCGCTACCTGAACACTAGTGAGTCCACAGTACAGAAATGGGAGGCCGGCACCAAGCGGCCGAGCGGCATGGCGCTCAAGCTCCTGGCTGTGGTCGAGAAACATGGCTTGAAGGTGCTCGCCTGAGGTTCGACAGCGGCGGCGCGATACGCGAGCCCTGGCGCTCCGGCATCGATGCGCCAGCTATGCAGTGGCCACCAGCTTCATGACCAACCCGAGCAGCACCAACCCCACCACAACCTTGCCCCAGCGCCAGGTCGTGAACCGGTAGCGCTCATTGCGTAGCAAGGCCCGTTGAAGTCGGCTCACGGCGAACAGCGCGGCGCTCCCGGTGATCACCAAGCCGACGATGCCCATCGGCATCGGTGCCTGCGCAACGACGAGCGCCCACCCGGCTGGCCAAGCGATCGCGTCAAGCGCAGCAAGCCAGCGCCGGCCCGGCCAGTAGGGGGCGTCGGGCCGGGGCACGGGCGTGAAGAGGATCCACATGGCGATCTTGATCCGCGAAAGAAGGGGACGTCAGCCCCCTCAACGCGCGTCAGCGTTCTAGCGCTGACCGAGGTCGCAACACCGCCGGCAGCCACCGCTTGGCGGCCAGCCTCGACGCCGCCTTGATCACGAGCACGTCCTTCTTCATGGCGCCGACGCCATCGTCGGCCAGGTCGGGCCCGGCCTCCTTGAGGGCCTGCACGATCTGCGCCTTGGGCACATGGTTCAGGTAGCCCTGCGCCGTGGGCTCCCACCAGTCGGCCATGTCCAGGCCCACAGCCTCGGCGAGCGCGTTTGAATCGCTGGCCGCACCGGTGCTCGGCAACGCGTTCAGCGTCAGCGCTGCGCACAGCGCCAGCAGGTCGAGAAGCTCGGCCTGCGGTAGCGCGATCAACCAAGCGAACCAGGTACTCGACTGCTCGGGCAACCGCGACTTCCAGACGAGCTTGGCCGCGTCGACGGCTTGCCATGCCGCGCTCTCTTTCAAGTCGTCGGCCACCGACAGCAGCGTGTGCGCCGGCGGCTGGGTTGTGATCTGCAAGGCAGTGCCCGCGCGTCGGTACTCGTCCCCGAAGGCGCGCTGCACGAAGACATGCGCCAGCGATGCCAATGCCACCGGCGTGTTCCGCGACAGCATCACCTGCAGCGCCACAGTTCGATGCGCGGCGAGCCGCTTACCGAGGCTCTCGCTGCAATCGGGCGTGCGGCGCTCAATTGCGTCGGCCCCGGACTCCGGCGTATCGGGGACGTGATCGGCTGCGGCACCCGTTGCCTGGCTGACCACCTTCTGCGCCGCAGCCAATGCCTTGCGGTCGGCTTCGCGCACGAGGCCACGAATCACCTCCGCATCCCCCTCGCGGTTGACCGTGACGATCGCGCCCGCGTGTGCCATCGCCTCTGGCGCCCAGGTCTTCAAGTCGTCGTGGATCGCCTTGCGCCGCGCCGCAATATCCTGCTCTTCCAGGTCGATGACTTCCGCTTCATCGGCCGACCACTCGGGCGCGTCATCGAGGGCCTGCGCCTGCCGGCCGAGTTCATCGCTGCGACGGGACAGTGCGCCGATTTCTTCCTGCTCCTGCAGCGTTGGCTCGCGCAGCACGTAGTCGCAAAGCGCGAACTGCCGCAGCGCGTGGGAGTCGACGTCGATGCGTGCTTCGACCCACGCCCAACCTTGCTCGCGCACCTGCGCTGCAAGAGCGTTCAGCTTCTCGCTCGCCAACCGTTGCAGCAGCGCCGGGTCCGACAAGAATCGGCTCTGCTCATCGTCGAACAGATCGCGCCGCACGACACCACCGGCCGCCTCGTAGGCCTCGACGCCGACGAAACGCACCATGGCGTTGCCCGCGGCCTCGATCTCGCCAGCCGTGAGCTTGCGCCGCAATGCCACGGGCGTGCGATCCCAGGGCTGACCTTCGAACCAGGCCCGCTCCTGCACTTCATGGTCGTCGCTCAGCGCCAGCGCCATCAACTGATCGAGGTTGATTCCGTCCTGCCGGTACAGCGCCAGCAGTTTCGGCGACAGGGCCGACAGCTTCAACCGCCGCTGCACCGTCAGCACCGACACACCGAAGCGCGCCGCCACGTCTTCGACACCCTTGCCTTCGTCGATCAAGGCCCTGAAGGCGTCGAACTCGTCGGCCGGATGCAGCGCCTCTCGGCCGCTGTTCTCTGCGACGCTGATTTCCAGCGCCCGCTCGGGCAGCACCAGCTCGCACAGCACCTCGTGCGCCTTGGGCAGTTGGCCCCGCTGCTGCAGCAGCACCAGCGCACGACGCCGACGCTCCCCGGCCGCGACCGCGAACTGCACCTTTCGCGCCTTGCCGCGCCCGGCGGCATGCTCGGTGACGATCAGCGGATGAAGCAAGCCTTGCGAGCCGATCAGTGCTGCCAGTTCAGCGACCTGCCCCGCCGAGTGTCGACGCGCGTTGAACGGCGACGGCACCAGATTCGAGAGGCTGATCGACAAGAATTCTTTCGAGTGTTCCATGATGATCTCCAACAGTTGACGAAAAGATGAGACGCAGGCCGAACACGCAACTCACGGCGGCACGCCGGGCAGCGGAACAAGGCCGCGTTGCACTCGCATGGCAACAATTCGTAAGTCGCCCACGACGCCGCAGGTGCCTTGTTGAGCACAGTGATGTCGAATTGCCACGTCGTTTTCCTTCCAGGCCCAAAGCCCCCTGCCCTAAGTTCCGAGGGAGCCGTGAACTTGAGTTCGATGGCTGTTGATCCCTAGTCGTTGGGTGCTGTGTTGAGCTGACTTCTGCCCCGCATTCGTCGGTCGCCGTGCGAAACCAAGAGCGCCGCGACAACGCGCGAGCGCAAGGGCACCGTGGAATAAATGGAAGGGGCCCGCGTGAGCGAAGCGCAGGCGGGAAGGCGGCCGCTTATGCCGCGAAAGGCCCTTGAGCCCGCGCGCGCGGCGCTACGGTTCGCACACGAGGCGGCCGGTGAATGCGGGCCTGCGCAACCGGCTCAACGAGGGATGCCCGCAGCCGCAGGGATGCATCGCTGGAGGGCAATGCAGGCACGCCGTCGAGTTACGCAACGTCACCAATGATTCGGTAACGCCAGTGGACAACGAGAGACAAGAAACATATCAACGGACTTGTCCACAGACCTGTGTGAATTTCCTGTGCACAGCGCTGTCATGAACCGCCGTTCGAAGCGGTCTCCAGGCCGTAGGCCCTGCTTGAGAACGGAAGCGCCATGGAAACCTGTCGCCTGCGGCATTCCGCAGCTCTCACGATCCAGTGCCCGCACTTCGCGCAACCGGCGGACAACGGCTTCAATGTCATCGCGCTCGGGTCACCGATGTGCGCCTGCAATGCACACCGGGGAGGAACGCCGTGAAGCCACCGCCAATGCGCCGGCGCCTGTTCGCACAACGGCCGCGACGGTGGCAAACACATGGGTTCGACCTGCGCAGCGAAGACGGCGTGCTGGCAATGCACGTCGAGCCCGCGGAGACGGGGCTCTTCCTTGAGATGACCTACGCCCACCCATCGATGGCGGTGATCGTGATGGCGATGCTGTTCGATGACGCGGACCGATTCGGTGCATGGTGCGACGCGGATGCCGTGCGGTTCAACTACCCCATGCTGTTCCATAACCTCAAGCGCGATGGAAGCGCACTCTTCCGGTGATGACGATTGGGCGCATCCGCGCCGGCTGCACGACCTGACGTCGGCAGCCGGCTACGCCGACGCGGTGACCGCCATCGTGGGGCGCGTCACTGGCGCGGCGGATCCGTCGCAGGCTGTGCTGCTCCTGCATCAGGCCAGCCGTCAAATGGGGGCCGACGCGGCAGCCTTCGTGAGCTTCATCCCGGACGATGGCTCGCACGCGTCCTATCGGTTCTTGCTTGCCTGCGATCCGTCATGGTGCTTCGAATACCAGCGCCAACTCTCACTAGCCGACGATCCTTGGCTCGACTACGCGTGCCATCACTCCGAACCGGTTTGTGCGAGCAACATCGACGCCCGAAGCACGGCGCAGCAAGGCACGCCTTCACTCGCCGATCGATTCGGCTTTCGGTCGGCGGTGATCGTTCCGGCACCATCGGGTGTGGGTCTGGGTCGTACGGGGATGTTGTGCCTGGGGTCGAACACGCCGGGATTCTTCGAGGCCGACGGCTTCGTGACTTTGCGAACGCTGGCGCGTGGCCTGGCGATGGATCTGCATGAGTGGTGGATCGCGAAGCTTCGCCGCGAGGTCATCGACGCCGCAGAACTCACCGAAGGAGAGTTGAAGCTCCTGCAGTGGGAATGGCAGGGCTTGAACAGCAAGCAAATCGGCAACCTGCTCGGCATGGGGCCGGCGTGCGTTGATTCGCGATTTCAGCGGCTGAACTTGAAGCTAGGGGTGCCGAACCGACGGGCGGCGGCGAAGCTGGCTGCCGAGTACGGTTTGATCTGACGCGCGTGCATGCCACTATCCGGCGTCAACGGATAGCAGCCATCGAAACCCGTTTCAACGCACCTGGGTCTTATGCACGCGCCGCGGCGAAACTGCAAGTACTGGCCAATAGATAGTGTTGGCTTCCACGGTCTTCGTCGCCCTCAGCCTTCTGCGGACCCATCTCAACTGAGCGGCCTTTTTCTAGGCTGCTATGCGCCCTTAGCGCATTACCGTCCAGCTGATCAGTTATGCGAACTGAGTAGCAGCATTTTGGCGATCAGCCGTCACTCGACCAAACGGGTGGTGCAGCTGCATTGCAGCGGCTGCCGACAGTGGCCGTCGGCGGGCGAACTCACGCTGATTGACACCAAGCAGTCGTTCGGCCTAGCGACCGCGGACGATCCGGATGTCAGCTGTCCAAGGTTCAGCGCCCGTGGGGCTCGCGCGAGGCGATCCGCGCCGCGCCAGTGACTGCTTTTCTTCGGCTTGGGCTCCAGCTGACAATGCGCCGTTAGAAGCTGTCCATCTTGACTTGCTGCGGCCCTTGCAATGACCGACGACACATCAAAACTACCGACGGCCCCAAGAGACGTCATCGAGCACATCCGACGCTTCGAGTTCGGCATCGGCGCGTCGCTCCAAGGGGATGGCCGCGTGATTGTTGCGAACACGCAGCGCAGGTATCAGAGCCTCTTAGGCACTGTGGCCGAGGACCTGAACTCCAAAGAGTCGCACTTCATCCTTGAACTGGTCCAGAACGCTGATGACAACACCTACAGCCCAGGCGTCGACCCAAGCCTGTCATTCTTGGCTGAGACTCAACACCTAGTCGTGGTCAACAACGAGGCTGGCTTCGTCGCGGAGCACGTCGCAGCTCTCTGCAGTGCAGGGGAGAGCTCCAAGAAGAACAAGACCGGCTATATCGGCGAGAAGGGCATTGGATTCAAGTCGGTGTTCAAGGTCACGAACGCCCCTGAAATCCATTCAAACGGGTTCCACTTTCAGTTCAATCGGTCGGACCCCAAGAACGTGCTGGGATACGTTGTCCCACATTGGAAGGAGCCCGATTTCCCGGTCAAAGACGGGGTTACGACGCTTGTCCTACCTGCACGGCCCGGGAAGACATTCCCAACGGAGCTTCTGAAGGACCTTGAGCCTTCGCTTCTTCTGTTTCTGGGGAAGCTCCGCCGACTCGAAGTGAAGACTTCAACGGAACACGTTCAGTACGTTCGCGAGGACAGCGGGCCTGTGACGACATTGACATCACACCGTCAGCAATCAGACGGCACGAAGCATCGAGCGGAGAGAAGCTTCTTTCGCTCAAGCGCTACGTACGACATGTCGGCAATCGTGGAACCCAAACGAGCAAACATCGACGAGTCTGACGTTGTCCTTGCGTTTCCGCTCACAGACAAGGGAGAAGCAGCGCCGGACTCAAGCAGCCCTGTCTACGCGTTCCTGCCAATACGAGACTTCAATTTCCCGTTCTGCATCCAGGCCGACTTCGTGCTCACTTCAAGCCGCGAGAGCGTGCACGAAGAGCTGGAGTGGAATATCACGCTGCGCGACCAAATCGCGTTGTGCTTCATCGAGGCATTGAATGAATTCAAGGCAAAGCCGCGATTGGCCAACACGTACCTGCGGTTTCTCCCAGAAGAGGGAGCGGTACATGACCCATTTTTTAGGCCGGTCGTCGACCACCTTGTCGACTCCCTCAAGGAAGCCCAGAGTGTCCCGGTGGAAGGCGGGAAGTGGCGAAAGCCAGAGGAGGTTCTCATTGCACCACCAGAGGCGCACTCGCTTTTTACTTCATCGGATGCGCTGAATCTGTTTGGAGCAGAGTACCCGAGCGTTTCGTTTGAGGCCTCTGACGAGCAACTCACGCGCATCGGCTGCAAGACGTTGGCGAAGGAGGACGTCGTCAGCGTCTTCGTTGAACACGCAGCCTGGTTCGTCAAGAAGCCGCTCGAGTGGAAGGCCCGCTTCTATGCGTACCTATCCTCGCCGAACAGGCGTTCGGAGTACATCAAGGTACTCAAGGACATAGCGTGCATCCCGAAATCCGACGGGCAGTTTGTGTCGCCAAAGGCAGGAACCATCTTCTTTCCCCTGAGCAAGAGCGGAAAGTCGAAGTACGACTTCGAGCATGAGCTCGCTGTCCTTGACGACGAACTCTATAGCGCGGCCCTCGCAGAGTCCCCTGAGGTCAGGGCTCTCTTCGACGGCCTCGGCGTCAAGCCAGACAACCCCTACGAGCTCATTCGCAACCACATCCTGAGGAAGCATGCCGTCGGAGAGTTGGGCAACGACCACAAGGCGCTGGTTGGGCACTTGCGGTACGTTCGGGACAAGTTGGAACTCTACTTGGCGCACGCCATATCTCTCAGCCAGACGAGGCATGCCGCGTTACAGGTGCTGAGAGATGGGCTGTTTGTAGGAACGAATCAAGTCGAGGGCGACTGGCTGTTCGACCGGCCGGCGGGTCTCTACCTCAGCAAGGCCTACCGCCCGGATTTCGACATAGAAAGCATGCTGGGGGACCAGATTGCTCCCGCACTTCTCGTCTCGGACGCATACGTGACCAAGAAGCGCGGCGCAAGCCCTGAAGACCTCGCGAGTGAGCAAGATACTTGGCGACGATTCTTCTATGACATCGGTGTCAACGAGTCGCCGCTGTTAAGTCCTGAGGGGGGACGGGCCGAGTGCAGCAGAGAGTTGAAGGCTCTCCTTGAGTCGCCAGACAACGGCGTACGGCGAGCGACCCTCGAGTGCCTTGACCGCAATTGGCACAAGTACGAAAACCACTTGACCTACAGCCTGAAAGTCGGCCGTCAGTACAACAACTACTACACGCCGTTCTGGACCGAACTCCGCGCGACCCGCGCCCCAACAAGGCGCAAGGCCTCGGTGCAGTTGCCACAGGCATACCTTGACGGCCCGACCATTAGGACCATCCTTGGAGGAAACGCGGTCTTTATCGACGCGGACCTGCACAACCAGCGATTTCTCGACACCACAGGAATCACGTACAAAGTTGACGCGAACGCGTGCTTGAAGCGCCTAGGGCAAGTTCGCGACAACAAGGGTGGCGCCACGCGAGACCAAGTTCGCGCCATTTACCGCCAGCTGGAGTCTCTGTGGCCCGCCGAGAGGTCCGTGATTGAGGCTGCGTTTGCTCAGCACCCTCTCATCATGGTCGGGGCCGGTGAAAGCACTTCGTGGGTGCGCCCTGCTGACGCCTGCTGGCAGCCGACCAACGTCAAGTTCCTTGATGCGACACACGTTCCCCTGCAGTCGCAGTACTCCGAGCATCGCACCTTCTTTGCAAAGCAACTCAACGTCCCGCTCGAACTTCCGCTGTCCAAGTGGGTTGATGCTCTTTCCACACTCTCGGACGTTGACGATGTTGGCGAGCGGAAGAACTTCGCGCACACCATCTATCGACGGCTCAATCGCGAATTGGGGCCGCCACTCAAGGTCGCCCCTGACTGGCTTCCGCGATTTGTCAGCCAGCCACTCTTTGTAGACCATCGGGGGGCTCTGGTAAAGAAGTCAGATTCGCTCTTCGCCAACGACAGCCCGGAATACGCGCAACTCTTCGAGGACGATGAGTCCATCTCACTGTTGGCTGTGCCGCATGACCACCTCCCAGGCATCGCGCACATGCTTGCAAGGACCGGCATCCCCCGAGTCTCGGCTTCACTATCGGTGGAACCCGCAGGCGATGCGACGGGTCAGGTGGACCAGGCCCTGACGAAGAAGGTTCAAGACCTGTTCGGATGCATTGCGCGGGTGGTGTATTCGCAAAGCCATGAACGCTTCGAGACTGCGGTGAGGGAGCAGCTCTTCGAGCACCTATGCGCGCTTGAGGTGCAGGTGGTTCCGGAACTTGAACTCGATGTCACGTTGGCAGGTGTCACGAGGACTACGTCTGGGGACGCGGCGCCACGAGACCGCCAGCTTCTCCTTCGGGCGGATGCGCCTTCGCACGTTGACCACGTTGCGATGGAGATTCGGCGAATTCTTCGACTGCCGCAGACTCAGGTTGCCACCATCAGCGTTCTACTCCGCTCGATGAACATGAAAGATGCGGAGGACTATCTCCGCGTCACGCACGTGAGCCAGTTGCCACCAGACGAACAGGCATTGCTCGATGGCTTGGAGCCCATGCAACCGGGAAGCACTGTGGAGACCGAGCCTGAGGACGAACGCTCGGAAGCTCACGGCGCGGCGGAGTCGCATGACGAGGCTCAGCAAGCAGCACCAGACGAGAGCGACACCCATCCTGCCGGCGACTCGACAACCGTGGCCGAAGACGTGGGCCAGAGTAGTGGCACAGAGGCCCCTGTATCTAGCGAGCTCGATGCAAAGCGCCAGCCGGGTTCTGGGGTTGGCGGGGCGCGGGGGCACCCCTCGCCGGTGAACACCATCGAGGCGGCCCCTACGACGCCTCAAGGCTCCGCCGCGACTGCAACTCCTTCCACAGCACAGCCGGATGTGCCGGGAGGGGACAGGAACACCGTCAACCGCCCGATCGATGGGACGCGCGTGACCGGGACACCCTTCGAAGGTCGCGGCGCTCCTGGCACCCAGGCTGGCAACGAGAACGGGCATGGCGACCACATCCAAAGAGCGGCCACTCCCGCACCCGCGGTTGCTGCTGGTGGCGATAGTGATGCTTTGCTCACTGACGAAGACAGCATTGCCGATGGCCGTGCCCCTTCCCAACCGTTCCAGCCGAGCAAAACGGGAGATGGCCGCACCCCGCGAAGGCAAGCATCTGGCACCAAGCGTCCCCGTGAGCGCACGAAGTCGGGTCGACTCCTCAGCTACACCGAGCCTGCCAAGGGCGGAAGCGCAACTCAGGACGACGAAGATGAGTCGAATCCAGAGGTTCGAAGGCGCAGGGCGGCCATCGAGAAAGCCGCTGTGGACTACTTCCTCGCCACCGTCAGCAACCAGTGGCGGGAAGTCACAGTCATTCCCAACCCAACCAACCCCGGCTTCGATATCCAAGCTATTGCGCACGATGGCATCGCTGAGTTCATCGAAGTCAAAGGCCAGAGCGGTGCCTGGTCCGAAACTGGTGTCTCGGTATCCCCTACCCAGCTTCGCAAGGCTGATGAGCAGCGCGAGCGATTCTGGCTCTGCGTCGTGGAGTACGCGACTGACGAGAGTCGTCGACAGCTCTACCTGGTGAAGAATCCCTTTGGCCGTGCTGACCAGTTCCGATTTGACAAGGGCTGGAAGGGGGCTGCCACTGTCGTCGCCGCGAGACCCGTGCACCCCAAAGACGACCTGTTCGTCACTATCGCCGGCGAGGGCAAAGCACGCATCATCGGTGTCAAGGGCAATGGCCGCCTGGTAAAGATTGACTACCAGTTCATCGCCGATGGTCAGAAGCGATTCAACAAACTCTTCCAACCCAACACCATGACACTGAGCGTCGACTAGCTATGGCACGGATGATTCCAGCACTGACGCAGGACCAACTCCGCGGTCTGCGGTCGCGCGCTGAAGCACGGTTCTACGAGGAGTGTCGTCGGCAGTTGCCCGCCGACGTTCTCGTCATCTACTCAGCGAACTGGATATTTCGCAATGGAGGCGGTCGCCTGCTTGAAGGTGAGGCCGACTTCACCATCGTTGTGCCGCAAAGCGGTGTCTTTGCTGTTGAAGTAAAGGGCGGCGGGGTCTCATTCGAAGCGGAGACGGGTAGATGGTCATCTCTGGACCGCAACCGCGTCGCGCACGAAATCAAAGACCCGTTCAAACAGGCATCCGGCGAGCGCCATGCCATCAAGGACCAGCTGCTCGGTCACCGCACTTGGAGGCGGTGGCGTGGCACTCGCCCCACGCTTGGCCACGCGGTAATGCTCCCCGACATCCACGACGCTCGACCTCTTCTGGGCCCGGACCGTCAGCGAGACTTCATCGGAATCGACAGTGACATGACGGCATTGGCGCCATGGCTCGCCCGGCTTCAAACATTTTGGGTGAAGCCTGGCGACGACGCGCTTGGCGGGCCTGGCCTGCAGTTGGTCGAGGAAATTCTGTGCAGTTCCATAGAGGTTCGACCGGCGCTCCGCTCAGTGCTTGATGACGCAGAACAAACGCGGCTGCGCCTTACCACCAACCAGGCAAAGATTCTTCGCATCATTGGGGGCCGCAAGCGCGCAGTCATCTCCGGCGGTGCAGGTACCGGAAAGACGCTGATTGCGGTGGAGAAGGCCAGACAGCTTGCGGAGGCAGCCGAAAGCGTTCTGCTTCTTTGCTACAACCGGCCGCTCGCGGATGCCCTGGCGGCCGGTGTGGCCGACCAGCATCGCATTATGGTGCTGACCTTCCATCAGTTATGCGAGCGGCGCATCGCTGTTGCGCGAGCGATGACAGGGAGAGACCTTCTGAAGGAGGCGCAGGACGCATATCCCGGCAACGGAGACAAGCACTTGTTCGATGTGCAGATGCCCTACGCGCTTGCCCTCTCCAACGAAATCCTCGACGAGAAATACGACGCGTTGGTGGTCGACGAGGCGCAGGACTTCAGTGATGACTACTGGTTCTCCGTGGAGGAACTACTGCGGCACTCCGAGGAAGGGCCGCTCTACATCTTCATCGACGAGAACCAAGCTCTGTATCGCCAGCACGCGAAACTTCCGGTCGATGACGAGCCGTATCACCTCACAGCGAATTGCCGCAACACTGCCCCCATCCACCGCGCCGGGTATGCGTACTACAAAGGCGAAACCATCGACGAACCAGACCTACCCGGGCAAGATGTCCGCCGCGTCGTCAGTGAAGGCGACGCCGCGCAGGCCGACGCCATTGCCAACACCGTCAAGAGTCTTCTCGCTGAGGGCGTTCGGCCGGAAGACATCACAGTCCTCCTCGCGAAGCGGCCCAAGGCGAAGCTGCACTCGCTCCTGCGGACACATCGACTGCCGGCCGGAACTGCGTGGTCCATTGAGAACCCGGGACAGCGCAACTTGGTGCTCGTGGACACCGTCGGACGCTTCAAGGGGCTAGAGGCGCAAGCGGTCATCTTGTGGCTTGGTGATGAGACCGTTGCGGCCGAAGAGTGGGAAGTGGTCTACGTAGGTACGACCCGCGCCAAGTCCCTTCTTTACGTAGTCGGTTCGGCCAGAGCATTGTGCGCATTGAAGTAGCCGACAGCCGAGAACAGAGGTCGGTGTGTGAGTGCATAACGTCAGCAACGAGTCGGCAGCGATTGATCAAAGAAAAGCAAGCAGACACCGCTACGAGATTCGCGCGGGTGTCCGCTGCCGGTCGTAGCAGACCTTCGGGAAGCGCGAGGCGACCGTCCGCGACCAGTCTGTTCTAGACATCCGGCCAGCCCCCTGAACGACTGCGCCAGCCGAACGCAGTTGCTCCCCGGGATCGGCGCTCGACGTGTTCACGTTGTCAAACCCGATGGCTGATCGACGTGGTTAGCGATGCGCTCAGTTGCCGAGCGACCCAATCAACCTAGCTGCGGCCTCGGCAATAACCGAACTGTCAAGCGACTCCAAGTTGATCGTCGCCAGGGGCACCGGGTGGATGGGGCCATCGGCAACCGAGCCTTTCGACTCCACCTCATCCCCATAGATCAAGAACTGTTCGACCAGCACTTCGATATCCCCCGCCAGGGCCAACCGGCGCCAGTCGATCAAGCGCGCGGGTTCGACATGAGCTGACTGCTGCGCCGAGCGTTCGACCCACGCTACCGGATCAGCTGCGTCCTGCGGATGCCGCTGAGACCAAAGCTTGACTCTCTCGGCCATCGGTGCTACCACATCGAACTTCGGCGCACGCTGAAGGGCCGTGTCCAGCTCACCTGGCAGTTGCAAACTGCCGAGGGTTGCAGGCGAAGCCGTGACCCACAGAGGGCGCCATGCATCGCGATGGCGCAGGGTGTCGAGAAGCAACGACTCGAACAGCAACTGAGGCGGTTGCGATTTGCCGGGCTGGGCGCCCAAGGCCGAGCCATCGTGGGCCGCGAGCTGTGCCAGGTCGAGCACCTGCTGACCTTGCCGTGCAAGCTCGCGGAGAAGGATTGACTGCCCGCAGTCGCTCGGCCCACCCAGCACGCGAAACAAGAACAGGCGCGGCAGCAGCGCCACCCCGGCGCCGACCCAGCGGCGATAGTTCTTGTATCCGCCCAGCAGCTCATCGACATCGAAGCCGTGTTCGCGCAAAGCGCCCGCACACAACCACCCTCGGAGGTCGCTGCCGGCACCGTACACAAGAACACGCGCAACCGGTTTGAGGTCAGCCACGGCGGTCCGCGCACTCGCGTCCAGGTTGGCGCGCGCATGGGCGGCGCCAATTAACAGGGCCTGGCTCCGATCGGCCTGGAGGTGCCACTCGAACTCGGACTGTTCGGAGTCGCTCAGGACAGGCCAATTGACCGCCGCCGGAACGTGATCGTCGGCAAAGTCTTGCGGCGGGCGCGCATCGACGATCAGAGCGTAGGCGCTGAAGTCCTGCACCTCGAGCTGGTGCGGATGAACCAGCCCCGCCATCGTTTCCAAGGGGTGCGATTCCGCAACGAACAGTTGCGTCTTCGAAGGATTTTGGTCGGAATCCATCGCGCTGCGGCCTCCTGTCCAAGCCTAGAGTGAATCCATGGCGCGATGTGGATCGCACCACGCCAAGCAGGCCCACCCGATCCCTGAAGCAGGAGGTACCAAGTGCATAACTCACACAACTTAGCCCCTCCGGCCATCCGTGGCAAGCGGCGCGGCGCGGCGGCTCAAGGTGTTGTGGCGCTGGGTGTGCTCGTTGTCATGTTCGGCTTCAGCGCACCGGCACGCGCGGTCGATGGCTGCCTCGTGCTCCTGTGCTTGGCCGCGCCGAGCTGGCGCTCGATCCCGCAGTGCGTTCCGCCGATCCGTCAGCTGCTGCGCGACCTGGCCCGCGGCCGCGCCTTCCCGAGCTGCGGCATGGCCGGCGCCGGCAACTCGGCCAACCATGCCTGGGCCAGCGCACCGGCCTACTGCCCGCCGCAGTACACCCGCGTCTTCGAAGGCGAGAGTGGGCCGATCTACTCCTGCGACTACACCGGCGCCGTCTCGGTCTCGATCAACGGCGCACCCTTCGCCCGCACCTGGTGGAGCATGGCCGGCGAGACGGTCACCGACTTCAGCCCGGCCGCCAAGACCCAGCTCGGCAGCTGGGACACGCGCTTCGACGACGACTACGCCGCCTGGCTGGCGGCGCTGCCGCCGCCGGCACCCGCCAACCCGAACCCGTGAGGCTGGCCATGGACGCCACGATGTTCCTCACCCTGGCCATGGCCTGTGCCCCACAGGTCGATGCCGCCACGGCGCGTGCACTGGTCACCGTCGAAAGCGGCTTCAACCCGCACGCCATCGGCGTCGTCGGCGGCGTGCTGGAGCGGCAGCCCCGGACGGGTAGGGAAGCGCGCGCCACCGCCACGGCTCTGCAACAGCAGGGGTGGGACTTCAGCGTCGGACTGGCTCAGATCAACCAGCGCAACTTCGATCGCCTTGGTCTGACGCTCGCCTCGGCCTTCGACCCCTGCGAGAACCTGAGGGCCATGCAGGCGGTGCTCGGCGAGTGCTTCGACCGTGCAGGCCGGCAGTCGCCACCGAAGGTGGCGATTCGCCAGGCGCTCTCCTGCTACTACAGCGGCAACTTCGTCACCGGCTTCGACCACGGCTACGTGAGGCGGGTGGTGGCAGCCGTTGCGCGCAATCCGAGCCCGATCAGCCAGCCCCCCTGATCGGTGCAGGTCGACAACCCATCCGTCACCCCACCGAGGATCCGCCATGACATCGATCTATTCACGTCTCACGCCAGCCACGATCGCCACGCTGCTTGCAGCGCTCTTCGTCCTCGCCCCGCGATTGGCCCTGGCCCAGGGCTTCGACAAGATCAACACCACGGTCACGAACGTCAACGCGATCCTGATCACGATCTCGATCGCCGTGGTCACGATCGCCATCATCTGGGCCGGTTTCAAGATGATCTTTCAAGGCGCCCGCCTGGCCGACGTGGCCAACGTGCTGATCGGCGGCACCCTGGTCGGCGGCGCTGCCGCGTTTGCCAGCTTCATCGTCGCGTGACCTGCGCATCGGCCACAAGCGAGTCACCAGGCCATGCAAGCCGAAGCCATCTACAAAGGCGCCACGCGGCCCGCCATGAAACTTGGCATCCCGCTCGTGCCGCTGGTCGTGCTGTTCGGCACCGGGATGCTGACGATCATGTGGGTCGGGTCCCTCGTCACCTGGTGGATCGCTCCGGCGGTGCTGCTGGCCGTTGGCCCGGCGCTGGCTTGGATGCGCTTCGTCACGCGCAAGGACGACCAGCGCTTTCGGCAGATCTTCGTCGCCACGAAGCTCTGGTTCAACGACCGCAACCGCCGGCTCTGGCGCTCGCGCAGCTATGCGCCCTACCTCTATCGGGGGACACGTGATGCTTGGCACCGGTAGAGCCCTCCTCGGAAGGACAGCACCCAAAGCGGCGCCTCCCTGGGCACGCTTCAAGGCACGGCCGCAGCATTGGAGCAGCGCCCAAACGGAGAACCCACTGACCCGGTTCGTGCCGTTCTCGTCTCTCGTGTCGGCCAACGATGTGATCACTCGAGGGGGCGACTACCTTCGGGTGTGGCGACTCGATGGCGTGCCGTTCGAATGCGCCGACGAGCACACCATCTCCGAGCGCCATGAAGCCAAGTGCAGTCTGCTGCGCAATCTCGCCGGTGGCCAGTTCGCCATCTGGGAGCATCGCCTGCACCGTGCGGTCGAAGACACCTTGTCGGAGCCCCGTGAGCCGGGCTTCGCACGCGATATTGCCCGCGCCTATGCCGCCTCGCTGCGCGGCCAGCGGATGATGAGCAACGAGCTGTACCTGACGCTCGTCTATCGGCCCACCACATCACGAGTCGGGCGGGCGTTTCAGTCGAACCGCCGAACACGCAACGACATCGCCACGGCACAGACCGAGGCCCTGCGCGTGATGGAAGAGAAGACGGCCCTTGTCGAGCGCGTGCTGCGGGCATTCGACCCGACGCTGCTCGGCGTAGCGACCCGCGCGGGACACGAATACTCCGAGGTCGCGGAGTTCCTGGGCTACCTGGTGAACGGCGTATGGCGGTCGGTTCCCGTGCATGCCGGCCCGCTCTACCGCACGCTGCCGACCGCGCGGCTTTCGTTCGGCGCCGACAAGCTGGAACTGCGCCATGGCGATGTGCGGCGCTATGCGGCCTTCGTCGACATCCACGAATATGCCGATGCGGTCGAGCCCGGCGTGCTGAATCCGTTGTTGTACGAGGGCAGCGAGTTCATTGAAACCCAGAGCTTCTCGATCCTGCCCCGGCGTGAAGCGATGCGCGCCCTCGAACTCCAGCGCGACCAGTTGATCGCCAGCGACGACGTGGTCGCCAGCCAGGTCACCGAGATGGACGTGGCGCTCAACGAACTTGGCGATGGCCAGTTCTGCATGGGCGAGTATCACTACAGCCTGCTCGTCTTCGGCGACAGCGTGGCTAACGCCGGACGGCGCGCCGCACAGGCGGTCGGCGCCGTCGGCGAGGCGTGCAGCCTGCAGATGCGCGCCGTGGACCTGGTGGCAGACGCCGCGTGGTTCGCACAGATGCCCGCCAATTGGCAGTGGCGGCCGCGCGAAGCCAAGCTCTCGTCACGCGCCTTCGCGGCGCTGGCCAGCGGCCACAACTTTGCGCGCGGCAAGCGGGACGGCAACCCCTGGGGCGAAGCCCTGGCCCTGCTGCGCACGCCCAGCGGGCAACCCTTCTACCTGAACCTGCACAAGAGCCCGGAGGGTGAGGACTCCGAGGACAAGAAGCATCCAGGCAACACGCTGATCATCGGCTCCACCGGCGTCGGAAAGACGACGTTGGTGATGTTGCTGCTGGCCTTGACGCGCAAGTGGAATCCGTCGCCGCGCCTGGTGCTTTTCGACCTCGACCGCGGCAGCGAGATCGCCCTGCGCGCGCTGGGCGGGCGCTACTTCACGCTCGAAGCCGGCAAGCCCACGGGCTGCAACCCGCTGCAGCGCGAGCCCACACCGGCGCGCATCCAGTTCTGGGAGCAACTCATCCGCACGTGCATCGAGACCCCTTCGCTGCCCCTGCTGCCGGCTGACGAGCGCGCCATTGCCGACGCAGTGCGGTCGGTGGCGTCGATGCCGAAACATTTGAGGCGCCTCTCGACGGTGCGACAAAACCTGCCCAAGACCGGCGAGAACAGCCTGTACGAACGGCTGGGTCGCTGGTGCCAGGGCGGCGCACTCGGCTGGGTGTTCGACGAAGCGGACGACCGGCTGACCGATCTGCACCAGGCGCCGGCCATCGGCTTCGACACCACCGAGTTCCTCGACCTGCCCGAAGTCCGTACGCCGATCATGCTGTACCTACTCGACGTGATGGGCGAGCTGGTCAACGGCGAGCGCCTGATCTACGTGATCTCGGAATTCTGGAAGGCGCTGGACAACGACATCTTCAGCGACTTCGCCAAGCAGAAGCAGAAGACGATCCGCAAGCAAAACGGCCTCGGCATCTTCGACACCCAGAGCCCCTCGGACGTGCTGCGCCACCCCATCGGCCGCACGATGGTCGAGCAGAGCGTGACCAAGATCTTCCTTGCCAACCCCGAGGCGCTGCGCGAGGAATACGTCGAGGGCTTCGGGCTGAGCGACGCCGAGTTCGACATCGTCAGGAGCCTGGGCTCGCGCGGTGGCCGCAACTTCCTGGTCAAGCAAGGGCGCAGCAGCGCGATCTGCGAGCTCGACCTTAGCGGTCTCGAGGACTTCGTTACCGTGTTGTCCGGAACGACGGATAACGTGGCGTTGCTCGATGGCATCCGCGCACGTGTCGGCGACGATCCTGAAGCCTGGCTTCCGTTGTTGCTCTGCGCGATCCGCGAGCGCAAGGTCAACCCGGAAAGGATCGCTCCATGAAACTCATCATCACCCTCACGAGTGTCGCTGTTGCAACGCTCACCCTTCTCAGGGCGGAGGCGCAAGCGCAATACGTCAAGGACAACGAAGCGGTCAAGGTGACCGCTGCGGGGACGAAGGTTGAAACGCCGCCCGTACCAGGCCCCGTAGGCAAGGTCTGTGGCGCGAACTCGAACTGCCACGCCGGGTCATGGCGGATGGTCGAGACCGAATCCGGCCTGGTCGAGTGCACAGAGCCGTGGGCAAGACCAGGAAGTTGTCGAGCGTCGAGCTATGGCACTCAGAAGCTCCCGCGACTGTGGGTGGTCAAGCGAGGCAGTGACTGGCTG